>Ga0255778_10001019_pt1 | contig 25447 bp, 43 predicted proteins | sample 071ome_31_FD_179976 | JGI IMG/M metagenome (GOLD analysis project Ga0255778, IMG submission 179976) | Coastal salt marsh microbial communities from the Groves Creek Marsh, Skidaway Island, Georgia - 071405CT metaG (version 2) | ecosystem: Environmental > Aquatic > Marine > Intertidal zone >...
CAACCACCAAGAGCAAGATAAGCTGTGGGAAAAAGAAGAAGTCCAGACCAGCCAACAAAAACGAAACGATCTCTCTTAAGCCAGTCGTCGAGTACATCGAACCATCCCCTTTGTGAAATAGGTTGTGAAAGTGTAGAAGAAGTCATAACCTCCTTTGTTATTTCTCATATTTATCTTAACATAAGTTAACAAGGAAGTAAATAGGTATTTGTGCAGATTAGTTTGTCCAAATATTTTTGAAGTAAATATCAACTTCAGTTAAACCAGACAAAGGAGCTTGGTCCTTTGTTATTGCCCAATCATAACAGAAGTCTATCATTTCTGTGGTAACTTTATCTACACCATACAATCTAGAAAATGCTGATGCTGCAAAATGAAACCTCCTTCTAATGGGCGGTCCCATTTCCCTTATAGTGTTCTGAGTCATAGTAACCTCCTTTCTTTGATCCAAAGTAAAGAGTGGCAATAACAAATGGTATTGCCAATACTACAAGAAATCTACCAAGTAAGTGTTCCATTATTTGTTTTTGAGTAGTTCTTCAATTTGTCTTCGAGTGTCTTCAGACTTTTTGTTTTCACGTTCACAATGTTTATATCCATGCTTTCCATGGAATATAAAATGACCTTGACAAATCATAGTCATACCAAAAAGGAATAGTGCTACTACTCCTATCCAATCTACAATGTGATGTTGAGCCATGGAAACATAGGGGGAATGACGCCAATAAGTCTTAAAAGTCCCTCAGCAAATAAAGCAAGAACCACCCAACCAACGCACATGCTAATGATGCTAGCATTACGATTGTGTCTTCTGATAGCTGCATCTATCATCTCCTGACATTCTGTACGAGTTATTAAAGGATCTGATTTTGTTTGCCCAGTCATGGGTTGTGATTCTTATTGGACTTAATTTGATTATATCCCCAGACTGCTAGGGTGCCGATACCTAGACCAGCAATACAACAAAGAAACATATGAAATAAGTGTTCGTAGGTTGAGTGATCAGTGTGGTTCATCCAAAATACATTACAGAAAGAGTAAAAATAAGAAAAATAAGAACTGTAAATATCATCAATCCTATGCCAGCCCAGATTACCCAGTTTGGCATAGGTTCATAATTATGATTATGAGACATGTACAGTACCAATCATTCCAGCCCCCTTGTGGGGACCACACCAATAAGTATAGTCACCTGGCTCTGGGAATGCAACCTCAAAGTCTTCGCCTGGTAACATTGCTAAACCTTCATGTGACCACTCAGGATGACCATCAACCACAACATTATGTGGTGGTAACATATTGTTAATAAAATGAACTGATTCTCCAGCAGCAATAGAAACCTCTGCTGGTTCAAATACTAGGTTGCCATTGGCACCCATCTGAACATCTACTGCCCATGCAGGAGCAGCAAAAAAGATTGAAGCAAGTAGTGCAAAAAGGAACTTCATTAGGTATTTGCAACTACCCTATCTATAAAAAAAGACCCCCCAAAGGGAGGTCTTTGTTAGGATATTCAGTTTTTAGTTATATCAACCAACAGCAGGTGCAGTCAGAGCAACAGGAGTGTTCTCTACAGCAGCAAGGTCAAGTGGGAAGTTGTGAGCATTTCTTTCATGCATAACTTCCATACCCAGGTTGGCACGGTTAAGAACATCAGCCCAGGTGTTAAGAACACGACCCTGTGAATCAATCACAGACTGGTTGAAGTTGAAACCATTCAGGTTAAATGCCATAGTGCTAACACCAAGAGCAGTAAACCAGATACCGACCACTGGCCAAGCAGCAAGGAAGAAGTGAAGAGAACGAGAATTGTTGAATGAAGCATATTGGAAGATCAAGCGACCAAAGTATCCATGTGCTGCAACAATGTTATAGGTCTCTTCTTCTTGACCAAACTTGTAACCATAGTTCTGGGACTCAGACTCAGTGGTTTCACGAACCAGAGAAGAGGTAACCAGTGAACCATGCATTGCAGAGAACAGTGAACCACCAAAGACACCAGCAACTCCAAGCATGTGGAAGGGGTGCATCAGGATGTTGTGCTCTGCTTGGAAGACAAGCATGTAGTTGAAAGTACCAGAGATGCCAAGAGGCATTGCATCAGAGAAAGAACCTTGACCAAAAGGATAAACCAGGAATACTGCAGATGCTGCTGCAACAGGTGCAGAATAAGCAACACAGATCCAAGGACGCATACCCAGTCTGTAGGAAAGTTCCCACTCACGACCCATATAGGCATAGATTCCAATCAGGAAGTGGAAGACAACCAGTTGGAAAGGACCACCGTTGTACAGCCACTCATCTAGGGAAGCAGCTTCCCAGATGGGGTAGAAGTGAAGTCCAATAGCATTGGACGAAGGAATAACAGCACCAGAGATGATGTTGTTTCCATACATGAGTGAACCAGCAACGGGTTCACGAATACCATCAATGTCTACAGGAGGTGCAGCAATGAAGGCAACAATGAAACAGATAGTGGCAGCAAGCAGGCAAGGAATCATCAGGACTCCAAACCAACCAACATAAAGACGGTTGTCAGTGGAGGTTACCCAATTGCAGAACTGTTCCCAAGTATTTGATTGTCGTTGTTGTGAAAGTGTAGATTGCATTTTTTTGAACTAAGAAGTAAAACCATCAGGGAAATGGTGGAGTTACTATGCTCCAGTCACCCTCAGACTGGATATGAGAGACTGTGTTTATACTCCCCATAGGTCTCGGTTAGGAAGAGTGTAACAACTGTTAAAGAACTGTTACATTCCTTAACTTGTTGATGTATTTATCATACCACTAGGACCTGCCTCTGTCAAGGGTTTCACCTAAATAAACTTAGTTTGGACACTGCCATGCAAAAACTTGTAAATGTAATTGCATTATTATCAGGTTTAACATCACTAACATTAATTGCTGGAAGTTCTTATGTTCTTCTCAACAAAGATGTTTTAATTGAAGAGGCTAGAGGTAAAGTAACTGCTGCTGTAGCTGAAGCAGTTGCTGGTGCTCTACCAGGACTCTTGGATGCTGCAATGCCAAAGATGCCTGAACTACCTAAAACAACTGGTCCAGCAATTCCTATTGGAGAAGCAGGTCCTAATCTGAGACTTCCATAACCATGACTACTACAAGAAGAAAAAAGAATAGAGATGTTGAAGGAAAATTCTTTTTATATGTTTTCTTCTTCCATCTCTGGAGTGGCATTGTAGGATTATTTACTGATGGAGATTCGTGAAATTAAAATAAGGGAAATCAATATTCCTGAATGGACCTTCAGTGATCCACTCCAATCTCTTCCATATGCACCACCAGTAACAGTAAACATTGGCATTCCAATAATAGATATCCCTGGATGTGTTGAGGCACATGAAGCAGGCAATGGATCTAAAACTCTTTCTGAAGATGATCCAAATGGTATGCTGACTTTTTGTGATGGAAGTATTCCATCATTTAATCCTATTAATTTTGAACCTAATCAAGTATTACCAACTCAAAAACCAAAGGTAGACACAAAGCAACCTAAACCTCCCTCTGCTCCTGATCTACCGATACCTAAATCTCCTCCTGCTACTGCTAAGGTAGATTGTCCTACAGCAGCACAGCAGGCAAAGGAACCTGTTGGCACATACATTGAAGGGTTCAGAAAGAAAGTTACTGACTATCAGTTGATTGGCAATCAGTGTATTCAGATCACAGAAAAAGTTCCCATCCCAGAACAAATCATTGCTGGTCTTCCTAGTCCTGGTGCTGTCGTGACTACTGGTGGTATTGCTGTTGTTGCTACAGCATCAGCACTTATGGCAAAACCGCTGGCAGATATCCTACTAAAGGTTATCAAACCAACGATTAAAAAAGTTATGAAAAAGATTGCTACTATCAGGGGGAAGACACCTGAGGTTTTATCTGTAAAGGAGCGCCAAGATCTTCAGCGCGAGAGGACTGAGGCAATTCGATCTCTGAAGAAGGTTTTGAAACCGAAGGGATAGAGTGAATGTGTGGTGCTATGGCATTTTTATTCATCACAACTACATCAGCACACACTTTATAGTAAGGTGATTTAGGATGAAACATAATACCTTGCTTCATTAATTCACCACAATTTTTTAATCTTGCAATCTCAAAATCTAATCTCTTGTTAGCAGCTTGTTGTTTCATTAGTGAAATGTTAGCAGCAGCTGCTTCTTTACATTGGTCTTGTAGCTTCTTGTCTTGTGGGATAGACCAAGTAGCACTAACACCTAATGAAAGATTATAGTTATCCTTCTGTCCTGTTCTGGTAGGAACAGTATATAAGATGTTGCCAGGATTATCTAGAGACCCATCATCATTCAGGTCTCTCATATCATATACTGGATCGTTATAGTATGGTTCATAAGGTTTCTGCATTGAACCAGAACCAGTAACAAATGGAGTGATATTCAGAGTTGGTCCTTGGCATTGGATTCCACCACCATAGGTGTTGGTAATATAAGGTCCTTGTAAGACTTGGATGGCTTGGTTAGTGACACTACCAGAGGAATTAGCAACAGGAGCAGCAGTGGCACTCACCCCACCAACTGTTTCAGCAATAGCAGAAGTAGGAGATAAACTAATACAGATTCCACTGATTATTGTGTGAAGATACTTGTTGTATCTGTGACGCTTTGAATTTCTGTTGTTCTTTGAATTATTGTTTGATTGCTCAGACCTGGACCCTGATAGGTTTCTGTGAACTGAAACGCTGCTCCTGGTGTTGTTTGAGTAAATGTTGGTTTGCTTGTTACTCCAGTCCATGATGATGTCACCCCATCTATAGTTACATTAGTTGCTCCAGTTCCAGGTGAAAGATTACCTGATACTGAGATTCCACTCCCAGTTACAGAGTATTGATACCCTGTGTTATAGTCTATTGAATTTATAGTTTCTGTTACTGTGCTTGTTGTTTCTGTGTGAGAGGTCATGGATCCCTGTGTAAAATTAGGGACTACAGGGACAGCTTGTGCTGCCCCATGCAAAGCACCCAAAATTAATCCAAGACCAATTGCTTCTGATAATCTAGTCATGATTATTTACTAGATTATCTGATAGTGATTTCAGACACAAATTGTCCTGTTGCTGAAGTTCCAGCACCACCAGCAGTCAACGACATTGTGCCAGCAGAATCGATGCTGCCAGCGAGAGACCCAGCCACCCCGCCAGCAGTGGTTGTGACACTTCCAAATGCGGGTAGGGTTCCAACCACACCACTAGAAACGGTTGTTCCTGTTGGGATTGCATCTCCTGAGTTGAATGTCTCAGTAAAAGAAAAGGCACTCCCATCAGTTGTCTGGGTATATGTGCCAGCATTCATAGTGGCAGCAGCAGTTCCCGAGGGTGCTGTAAGACCACCTAGAGTAGCAGAGACATTATTGCCACTTACAGAATAGGTAGAACCTAGACGAGTTGCCTGAGATGCTGCAGCATCAACAGTCAGTTGAACGCTAGAACTATGTTTTGTAATAAGATCAGCATTTGCAGGTGCTGCCATCAGTAACATTCCAAAAGCAATCAATGCTCTTTTCATACAACTAATTATAGAGTCTGTATTATTTAGACTAAAGCAAGTGTTGTGGAACCTATACCAACAACATTGAATATGATTCCAACTGGAGTTGCACCACCACCAATCTCAAAATCTATTGTTACTGCATACTGACTTTCTGTGCTAATAAATCCTTTGCGAGCAGTAACAATACCAGATGACTCTATATTTCCAACCACATTCAATTGAATGTTTTCATTTGGAGTATCTGTACCAATTCCAACTGCTCTAGTAGTAGATAATCCAGTTGATCCTGGAAAATTTGTATAAATCCAATTAGTATCACCTGCTGGACCTTGTGGTCCTTGGAAACCTTGAGCACCATCAGCAGGACCTTGCACTCCCTGTGCACCCTGAACTCCTTGGAAACCTTGAGATCCTTGAACACCTGTAGCACCCTGGAATCCTTGGTTTCCTTGAGCACCCTGAACTCCCTGATTACCTGGGGGTCCTTGAATACCCTGTGCTCCTGGATCACCAGGAGCTCCTTGTACTCCTTCTACACCAATAAATCCTTGGAATCCTTGGAATCCTTGTGGTCCAATTGCTCCTTGTGGTCCACCAGGAAGTCCATCATTTCCATTAGCTCCTTGTGGTCCTATTGGTCCTTGTGGTCCACCAGGAAGTCCATCATTTCCACTAGGTCCTTGTGGTCCAGTTTCTCCTTGAGATCCTTGTGGACCCTGAAAACCTTGAGGACCTTGAACACCTTGAGGACCATCTGCACCAATATATCCTGCAGTTCCTTGTACTCCCTGAAAACCTTGAGAACCTTGAGGTCCCAGTTCACCCTGAGGTCCAATGAATCCTTGTGGACCTTGAACACCTTGAGGACCTTGAACACCTTGAGGACCTAAAAATCCTTGAGCACCTTGAGGACCACCAGGAAGACCAGCACCACCCTGAGGTCCAACCAATCCCTGAAAACCTTGTGGTCCTAATTCACCTTGAGGACCTTGGAATCCTTGAAATCCCTGAAATCCTTGAGCACCATCAGCAGGTCCTTGAACACCTTGAGCACCTTGGAATCCTTGAAATCCCTGTGGTCCTCTAAGACCCTGAGTAACAGATGAGGTGTATTCTTGACCTCTTATCTCAGAAGCATAATTTTTATTTGGTATAAGGGATACCTTAAAATATTGATCTGCCATTATGCAACACCTGGATCTACTCTAATACTTCCCTCAGCAATTCTAGTTTTAAAATTAGTTGAAGTATTTGTTATTGCCACATCATAAACAAAACTACCACTAAGTGGGGCAGTTTGTTCTGGGGTCAGTGAAATTTCCAACTTACCATCAGAAGCTGGTGCAATAGTAGTTGTTGCAAAACTAACAGTTGTTGGAGAAGTAAAATCCTTCTTTAGTTTTGCCTCAATGGTATAGTCTGCCAAATCAATTTTATTGTCATCTTGATCTGTTACAATAAATCCTGCAACAAAACTAGACCTTTGATTAACAACTAAGTTTATTTTTACTGGAGCAGTCATTAATATTATAGTCTTTAATAGTACTATTTAGATTATTCTGCTGGAGCATGTGCAAAATAATATATCTCATCTAAAATTTTACTCAACTCATCATACCTTGTAGTATCCATATGTTGTAAAGTTTTTACTTGTTCCTTTCTAACAATTGATTCTACTTCTTGCCATTGTCTATTTGTCATTAATTTACTCCACTAGAGTTCCATGTGCTCTACGAATTTCTCTGAGTTCCTCAAAGTCTTTCTGTTTGGTTCCACCATCATATGCCCAGGCATATCCCTCAGTAATCATTTGCTCATTGAGGGAGAGTTCTGCATCTCCAATGTAGAGCCACCCGAGAAGACGCCCATACTTACCCATACCGCCAACAAGCTCAGTCCTAATAATGAGATCATCGTCACCAGAGATAGCACCTTCAAGCTTGTCCTTAAGCCAGTTGGTGGCATCGTATCCCAGTGCCTTCTCTTCATCATCTCTAGTTCTTTTTTCTGGAGTGTCAACTCCTGCCACTCTAACTCTTTCTTTTTTATATAAGTCAAAACCCAAGTCAATCGTGACATCAATTGTATCTCCATCAAGAACTCTATTGATCTCGATTACTCTAAAATTGTAGCAGCTCTTCCTGCTTGGTGGTGTCATTGCTCCCATTACTTTTTCTTTCCTCCATTCTTAGCTTTCTTTGCTGTTGCGTTACCTTGGTTCTGCTTCTTGTTGTTTGCAGTGCCCTTCTTGCCCTTGTTCGCGGACTTGGACATCTTCTTCTAATTCCTTAAATGATAGGCGTAGAATATATATAACACAATATAGAGTAAATGCTAGTCCACAACAGAGAAGTATGATGACACTCCAGACTGGTTCTTCTGTCATCAGTCACAGTCCTTCATCATAGTGGCAACATCTCCACCAATATCAGCACCCTTGTCTTGTGCAAACATTGCTACCCATCCTGCTGCTAACCATCCAACATAAGGAATACCAGTAAACCATGGAGCAGCTGCAGCACCTAAACTAGCTCCCACCATTCTCCCTGCATTTTCTCCACCACCTTCCGCCTTGATACACTCTATCTTTTGGGCAGTCAACTTTCCCACTTCACCACCCTGGAGATGTCTTGCTCCATCCATAGTATATTCTTCTTGCTGAATTATATTAGTCTTACCACCAATACCAAAGAATCCATTCTTCTTATCAATTATTTTTGAAGTGCCCATAACCTTGGGATCATTGGCACTATAATTAATTTTATACCCATCCTTTCCTGCCTCTACTTGATATGAAGTATAGTCTCCAACAGGAAGATTTATGATTGGAAGTTGATCTCTACTTAGAATGTGACCCAAAATTCCCAGGTGTGCAACGCCAAAAAAGGTCCCCACAGTGAGTGCTACCCACTTAAATGGAGACCTTGTAGTTGTAGTCTTTAATGTTTTTTGTTTGGGGTCCATAATTTTTTGGAGGAATGAAAAGGTTCCCAGTGCTCCCAGCCATATTTATGGACAAAATAAATGCCCATTATAGGAACAATGATTAGGGCATATGACATAATGCCAAGTGCCCATGGATTCTCCATCACATGTCTAACAAAAACATTCATTACTCTGAAAAAATAGAAACTAAAAAGATAAACACACCAAACATACAAAAGAAAAACAGTATTCCTAGTTGAACTGCCATCCTTGTTCTAAGTCTTTTAATTCTGAATAATATTCACATGGATATTCCATAGCAATTGGATCACCATTTATCATCATATCAGTTCTACAAATTCCATTGCCAATTTCCATATGACCAACAATAAAAAGAGTCATTAATAACATGGGTTTATACCGTAGGCATGATAGGGGGTTCTTGTTTCTTATCTGGAGCAACACCAGTAATCTGAATTGGTGCTTGTTCAATACGAATAGTTTGAGCAGGTGCAGTTTGTGCTGCAGCAGCAATCAGTTTTTCTAGATCTGCTTTGGAGATACCTCCACCAGCAGCACCCATCTTCATTGTACCATCTCCAGATTTCTTTGCAGTCTGAACACCAAAGGTAGCTAAAACCCCAGTAAAGACAGATGCAATGAAAGTGGGATCAAGTTTCTGCTCAGGGATACCAAGAGCAGCAGGTAATTTAATGTATGCAAGAGTGAGAATACCACCAGACCAGATAAGAATACCAAGTCTAACCATTGTGCTGATTGCTTCTAACTGACCTTCATGATCATCAGCAGCTGCTTTCAGCTTACCTATAAAACCTTTCTTTTTTTCTTCCTCTTTCAGAGGTTCTTTTACTTCTTCTGGCATTAGTATAGGATGACATGCAATCCTATTTATTTTTTTAGATCTGGAAAATAAGTTTTATATAATTCTAATGCTTCTTGATGTTTTCCTTTGTTGGTGAGATTTTTTACTTCTTCTAAAATCCTTTTCTTGAATTCCTCTGAAGGTTCTGCCATTATGGGAGAATTCAATGGACTAGGATATTTATTAAAAAACCCCCTTTCAGGGGGTGTATTTACTGTCAGCAAATCACCAAATTCCAGGAATGAGTTGACCAGTTGTGAGGTAAGAACCAACACCAGCAACAAAACCAATCATTGCCAGGCGTGCATTGAGGATCTCTGCCTCAGGGGTAAAACCAAACTTTTTCATTGTAGTTCTCCTTAGTAATGTTTGTGAAGTTTAGGGGCAAGGTAAGGACGACTAAAGACTTCTGAAATAGGTAAAGTTTTTAGTTCTTCCTTTTGTTCTGGAGAAAGGGATCCCCAGCGAAGTTTAGCAAGGATATATTTAAGCATCAATCTTTACGAGCATAAGTTTTTAGATATTCAAGCACTGTCTGTGGATCACTCACTTCATAAGGATCATCAGGACAGTTTCCAACCTTTCCAGGTTCTTCAAAGAGTTGTTCAATCTCACCATCATTAACAACCATTGCATACCTCCAGGATCTATGACCAAATCCTAGGTTCGATTTAGTGACAGACATACCCATAGCATAAGTAAACTCACAGCTACCATCAGGGATAGGTTTGACATTTTTAATTCCTTGCTGTTTAAACCAAGCATTCATTACAAAAGAATCATTTACAGAGAGGCAGTAAATTTCATCAATACCAAGTGCTTGGAAGTCCTCATACATTTCTTCATATCCAGGAAGTTGGAATGTAGAACAGGTAGGAGTAAATGCTCCAGGAAGAGAGAATACAACCACACGCTTGCCAGAGAACAAGTCAGAAGTGGTTACTTCTTTCCAATAGTATAGGTCAAATTCCTCATCATAGTGACGAGTTTTGAAAGTTACTTCAGGTACTTTGCTCATTGTTTGGTTTACTTGGTTCAAAAGGTGTACGAGTTTTGTTTTTAATTACAATAAAGGCATCACTTTGGTAAGTAGTAGTCCCAAATTGTTTTGCCCATTTAGGATTAGCATCTGGTGGTTGTTTGATACCACTGGTAGCAACACCACCAATTTCAATTACAATATCATCACTTGCAGTGTCCCATCCAAGAACACTCATTGCTTTGATTAAAGAATCTTCAGTGAGTACAGTCACAGATTCTCTTCCTGCTCAGTCAGGATGACACAATCAGATGTTGGATATGCAACACAAGTGAGAACATAACCCTCTTCCATCTGTTCATCATCAAGGAAAGATTGTTCACTATTATCTACGGTGCCAGAGATGAGTTTTCCTGCACAAGCTGAGCAAGCACCTGCTTTACACGAAAAAGGAAGATCAACACCTGCTTCTTCTGCTGCTTCAAGAATATACTGATCATCTGCACATTCAATTTTGGTTTCAGACCCATCAGGGGATTGAAGGGTAACACTAAAGATAGTCATTAGTAAGTTTCAGATAATTGGTTTACTGAGTGTGCCAACAAAACAAAGAAGGCAACTGAAGTAATTGTAAAGATAAATGGAGCCATTGTCAAGAGATTCCAAAGAACAAGTTGCCAGTTAGAGCATAGGACAGAGCTCCTGCTATGATCCCCATCATTGCCCAACGACCATTATACATTTCAGTCATTTGCATGGGAGTCAAAAGACCTTTACGGTTATACTCTTGGTACACCATCTGGGGTTCTTTTGCCCACATGTTCTGCTGCCCAAACTCATTCTTTGTTACAGTCATAATACTTTGTAAAGATTTACAACATTATATAGCAAAAATAAAGAGGGGTCAAGCCCCTCTTGTTATTGTATCATGACAAACTAAGTATGAATACTCAATTAAATTTTTTTAAAAATTCTCTATTCTTTTTTATAAATCCAGTACAGTAAGAATTAACATCAAGTTGCATTTCATAATGAGCATGAAGATGAATACTTTCAATAATGATTAAAGATACTAACAAAAGGGTTGGAATCAACCATAATTCATTTGCTAATTTTTTAATACTAAACTTACTTTTAGGAATTAGTTTACTCATAATAAAAAGGGGACCCTAAGGTCCCCAATGTTTATCTGATTAAATCAGAAGCTATACTTGACACCTGCCTTAGTGCCATAACCACGGTCAACACCAGCAACGCCAGAACCGACGAAGCTGACTTCACCATAAACACCCAGGTTCTCAGTAGCAGCAACGCTCAGACCTGCCTTACCAGAAGGAACAGTGTCAGCAGCAGCACCGTCAGGAGAAACGACAGAAGCACCTGCTTGGACGTAGTAACCAAGAACACCCTCAGTGCCCTCATAACCAATATGAAGGTCAGTGGTAGTGCCAGTGTAATCTGATCCAGTGAATCCAGAGTTAGCTTCAACATTCACGTATGGACCTGCAAAAGCAGCACCAGCGAAAAGGGGAGCAGCAGCCAGAGCTGCGAATACAGATTTGGTCATTTGAAATACCTCGTAATTTTTTACTTGTGGAATGGTTACCCACAGATGAAAAGAGACTCGACTTGTCTCTGTTGTTCACAAACCAATCAGCGAGTAGTTGAGGCTTCATAGGTTTGTTGTAGCCTTTTGTAATATTACAAAAGTCCTTAATATTTATAGTATATCATTTTTGGAATCTTGTCAACCAATTAGTGGTTCCCAGAAACCATAGAATTCATAATCAAGTAATTCTCTAGTGCCAAGTTCTGGAGGTCTATTCTTCCAGAAGTTCATAACACCTTCAACATTTTGTTTATGGAATACCTCAATATGATCCTGATGAATACCAGAATCAAAGTCATACCTATAGGTAAACAGAGGCATTGAATATGTTACCCCAGAATTATAAATGATTTCTTCTGAAGTTGCTCTAGGTTTAATCTTTTGATCCAACCTATACTTGTCACCCTTAATATGATGCTTGAGTAACTTGCCAGCATGGTGCCTTGTAATCACATAGAATGCAGCACAGAAGTCATTGATCAATCTTGGGTGAAGATTTGCTCTGAGATTCTTTGTGCTAGTGATAGCACACTGAAGTACATCCCAGTCATATGGCATTGCTGACAGGTATCCAGTCCAAGTAAATGGCCAATACTGTACAGTATCAAAGACAATATCATCCTCACAGATAATAATATAATCTAGATCTGTTTCTTCATAGAAATATTTGATTGCCTTAAGGTGAGACATTGTGCACCCAAGTTCACCTGGAGTGATTAGTTCAGGAAATCTTCCAGATAAAAATTCAGTTGCATCATTATCTCCCCTAGCATCAATACCAGAGATCCTAGTATTCTCAATCCCATAGTAGTCAAACAGACCATTCATATGGTCTTGTCTGTCTGTTTCAGTGTCTAGATTGATCCATAGAACTGGACCCATCCCTTTAAGTTTCTTTTTAATTGTAGAAGTATCTGTCATGGTCTCCCCCATTGTGGATATCTGTGATGCTTCAAGAAAGTGTAATCCACATTTACCTTTTCAATATCAGAATAACTGTTCCTCTGCCAAGTTAAATGGGGAATTATTACATATGCATTAATCTCTCTATGGGATTCTGCATAGTGAACATCACAAGGTTTTGTTATATTAATTAGACTATCAATAAATCTATCATATACAGTGTGTTTAAATCCAACAGAGTGTGCAGCAAGAGTGTACTCACACTTGAAAATATGCTCAGACACCTGTTGAAGATTCATACCATGGAAATGTTGTCCTCCAAGGTACAACATATCCCAGTCTGCTGGAACTTCTGACACAACCTCAGAAAATCTAGTCTGTAGATTAATGTCAAATTGAATATCATCTTCCAACAAAAGGAAATTATCTAAGTTTAATTGCTTTGCATATTTAATTGCAAAGAACTGAGACAGTGCACAACCAACTGCACCTTCTTTTATTTCTGGTGGGAAGTCAAGATTCATCTTTGCACCTTCAATACCAGGAATTCTTTCAACACTCAAAGAATGTTTTGCAAATTCTTCAGAGGCATCTTGCCATCTGTCTGGTCTTGAGTCTAGGTTGATACAAAAGATTCTACTAAAATAATCATTGAGCATTAGATTACCTCCCATCCATCAAGATAAAGATCTGTTGTGTCATGGTCAGGTAAAGAAGATCCAAACCAAATCTTTGGTGCAATGACTTGCTGACTCTTAGCTAACCATGCACCCCACCAAGAGAATGAAGAGTTTGCTATAACATGATGAGTGCACATGGACATGAAGCACATATCATATTCAGCTGGATTTCCTTCAGAGATAAAGAATCTATCTGGATCAAATATGCTTTGCATTTTACACCACTTAGGATCATCTGAAAATATAATCACAGGAACATTTGGAAGTTTCTTCAATGCCTCCACATAATACTCAATAGGTGGAACTGGATGAAAAGATTGCAGATGCAAATAGTCACCTCTCCTAATATGCAGAGAGATGACTTCTTTTGATTGGACTTCCTTCTCTAAAAATTCTTGACAAAAATCTACAATATAATCAGCAAAGGTAAAATCTTTTCTGATATCATCTTCAATATGTTTGAAGTATTTCTCAGACTGAAAGTATCCATACAGATCTACATTGTCTTCACAAGTATTGAAAATACTTTCATCAAAATGATATCCAGATTCCTGGAGCATTTTGTTTGGCATAAGACCTTTATTATATTTGTCTAAGTCAAATGCATCATAGATACTAGTCTTTGAATTTTTTACATTAGGATCACTAACTCCAAATACATCTTCTGAGGGAATACAAAAATCAAATCCTCTATTAGCAGCAATACCTCTTAAAGAAGCATACTGAAACATTTGATTGCCAAGTCTTCCCAGATTTCCTAGTTGATTAAAAGAGATCATTGCAGGTAATTAGTATAGATAAAATCTTCAAGAACTTCAATCTGTTTTACTCTTTCCAGATTATCTTTGATTGCATCCATTTTACTCTCATAGATTTCATCAGAGATTTCAAACTCATCAGTCAATTCAATAATACCATCTTTGTTGAAATGATCTGCAATGTCAGGAGATCCCAGATAAACAGGGATAGTACCAGTAGCAAAACAATCAAGAATCTTCTCTGTGTAATATGATTCATAAACTCCATTCTCAATGACTACAGAGAACATGTAATCACATAGACCTTCTTCCTTAGTAGCAATCTCATTAAAACCTCTACCATAAAGATCTACCTGATCACCAATCTTTTCCACCCACTGAAGTCTATTCTTTTGACCTTCAGTAAATGCTTTGTTTGATGAGATCATAGAGATCATCTTAGTCTTCTCATAGATCTTTGGTTCATTAATCCAAAATCCTTGAGCAGGAACCCACTTAAACCTAGAGTCCAAAGCAAGTAGATCTTTGTCATGAGTAAAGATGTACTTAAACACCTTGAAGTATTCTTCTAGATTGGATTTAATTTCTTCTGTAATGCCAGGGACAACAAACTTGGATTCAAGCAACCATCCATACTTAACACCATCAACACCATCAGTAAATGCTTGATTGATGTTTTGGTCAACATATACAGTTTCATCTGCAGACAGATCAAATGCCCACTCTACAAACTTAGACTCTTTGCCATGAACAGAATATCCTTTGTTTCCACCAGTAAGATGGGTAAAAGAATTTCCAACTAGATTAATCTTGTACTTCATAATTGATGTAGTTTTTGTCCTTTAAGTTTTTTATTTTGCTTTCAAAGAAAGGGTACATAATCCACTGTGGAGATTTTACCACAATGTCTGGTGTAATTTCAAGTGCTGTCCTAAATTTTATTGGACCTTCATATTGATCCATTGCTGCTCCCCAACGAATACCAGGAATTCCTTTCCCCCACTTCTTAATGAATACTGACATAGAAGTTTCATGGAACTTCATAGATGTCAAATGATGAATATCATTCCTAACAAATCCAGAATGTTTTTCAATCTCAACAAAATTAAAATCTATTTTGTTATGAACTCTATGGTGAAGAGGATCATTAACAGAACTAGATTCTCTATTGTAGATCATTTGTCTTAGGAAATAATCACAATCTTGCCAACCTATGTTGCAGTATCTCTCATCCCAAAGACCAACAGATTTAATTGCATCTACAGTATAACTATGAAATGCATCACCACATCCAGCAGAAATAAAACTATAAGTTTTATGATACTCAACTAATGTATCAATGATGTCTTCATTGTATTCAACATCATTCTGAGAAAGAATAACAATATCAGAGTCAGGATTATCAACATCTCTGAATCCATCTATTAGACACTCATTCCAGTTTCTAGCAAGATGACCAGTGGAGAAGGTTGGTCTTGTATTATTGTTTACTACTTTCACAGAGAGGTTGATATCTTCTAGCAAGACAGAAACATCTTTGTAGTTATTGACTACTGTGATTTCATAATCATAATTTTTAATTCCACTTTTCTCAAATGACTTTAGAGTTTTATTCAACTCCAAGTCATTATCATAAGTTACAAAGTAAACTTTAATTTTCATAGGATGCAAATAGCAGTATCTTGAACCATATTGTCATGATAATATTCATCATTCCATTCTTCAAAGTCCCACTTAACTAGATCAAGTTCTTCATAGAACTGTCTAACTTCCTTGAGTCTAATGTCCCAAACATTATCAATTACAATGAGAGTATCCTTGTCTGCAACAGACATAGCAACTTCAAAGTCTCTCTTCACCCCTTCATAAGAGTGATCTCCATCAACAAAGATGAGGTCATATCTTCCACCAAAATCTTTTGATGCTTCCTTTAGGATTGCAATGTTCTTCTCACTAATTTCATCATTAGTATAGTCAACAAAATCACTAAAGGGAAGATCTACTTTATACTTCCAATCATCATAATCAGAGTGATGAGGATACCAGTATCTTGCATTGATTCTATCTGAGTGTGGTCTATATGCAATCTGACCATCATAACCACCTTTCCTAATATCAAAGGAATCAATTACACCATATCCATCTTCACCATACAGTTCATCCATTGCCTCTGCCATGGCATTAGAACTTTCATAGTGCCATGATCCAATCTCAAGAACAGTCTTTGCTTCTACCATCTTTACCAGAGTGGCAAGACAATTTCTACAGTGAGTTGAAGCACCTTCATACTTAAACCCTTGGAGGATTCCATTCTCAGGTCCTTTGTCTACATAATAATTCTTGAACTCATTCTTGATGAATTCAACTTTATTATCATATCCTTTCATCAAATTAATCCTCTCTTTTCAAACTCTTCTAAAATTGTTGGCATTGCTCTTTGAGAAAGATGCATGTGAGATCCTTCCCAATCATCAAGGAAGTCTGGTAAAGTTGTCATATCATCATTAACCATCTTATAGAAGATTGAAGCAAACTCAAATCCTTCTCTAACACATGCTAGATGTAGAGCAGTGTTGAATGCAAAGGTGACCCAGTTTCTCTCTTGCTCAGTGCCAAAAGATGGTCCACCAGTATACTCTTTAGTTGCAGACCAAGAAGCAATAGGACCCCAAATAATAATCTTGACCCCATACTTTTTGTAGTAACTAATTGCATTAATATACCTATTGACACATTCTACCACAAGGTCATTGACAGGTTTATCCTGCATCTTTGCCTGTTTGATTAAATGTGCTCTGATGTCAACCTCACCAAAGCAGAACATCAACTTGTCATCAACACCAAGTTCAATAGAATCAATTAGAGATTCAATGATTGGTTGTTTGTTTGCAATTTGATATGCTGTTGCTGGTCCAATTCTATAACTTTTAAATTGGGGAAGAGTATTTGCTGCTGGTTCCGGCCAACATGGTTGCATTGCCTCCTCACCACTAAAGACTGCTGAGTGACTATCACCAATACAATGAATCATTTTAACTTACCAAGAATACTGTCTACAAAATCTACTTCATAAGTGTACCCATCTTCCATACCTATGTTCCAAATATTCTTGTTACCATAGATTGTATTGTAGATGGTATGGATACCAAAACCATTCTCAACATACAAGAAATTTTTATTATATTTTTCTCTATAGAGATTCATTTGAATCTCATCAAAAGAATCATATGATCCCATACTTAATAGTTTATGCCAGTCTTCTGTCTTAATGATAAAAGTGCTGGTAGTATAATATGGTTCTGTAAACTTCTTAATGCTGTATTTGTGCTTTGCAACTAGCCTATCAAGATGCTCTACAATGTAGTCATTCAATAGCACCTGTGCATCTGCACAAATTCTTATAGGGTGAATTCCCTTTAAGTATGTATCTAAGTTAGATACCCCCTCAAAAAACCTATCTGAATCCCAAGATTGAGAATTAAGGGTGTAGAGATTCAGTGGTGAATAGTCTGCACCCCACAATCCTCTTGGCATTTCTTGCTTAAGATAACACTCATAGATTGTCTCTCTATATCTTTCATCAGTAATGAAAGACTCTACAAATCTATCTGTATGAGGAATACCATTAGACAGCATAGGAGTGAGGACAAAGTTATCTTCCTCATCCAATACATCTATGTTTTCAATTATATAATCCCAAACATGATTTGGAATAAAGCAATCTTCATCCAACTTAACTGCATACTTATCTGACTGAAGACATACATTAACTTTCTGCATGTAGTTCAGTTCAACATCAGGGAACTGATAGATCTGATGATTAATTCCTTCTAGGTTAGAAGACCAATCATATTCTTTTGTTGCTAGGATATTGAGAAAGATTTTTTCTTTATTCTCTGGTTTAATTTTATTCAGAAAGTAAGAAGTAATTTCCCAGTATTTCCAAAAGTCCCTTCTATTGTGAGACAGATAGTTAATGGTAATCATTGAAGTTTAGACAGATTGACAATATTCAACTCATCCTGTTTAAAGGATAATACTCTTTTGAATCCACAGTAATCAAAAAGTTCTTCTACTAATTCTATATCAAAAGTGTGATGATGTACAACCCTTGTCCTCTCATTGATATCACACAGTTCATAGAACTTAGGATGTCCACCATAACTCCAATCATGGAGTTCTTTTTGCTCTTCAATGTGAGTCTTATCATCCTCACCAATGTTGGTATTATAATCTTCTATCAAATGTTCTAGTGTTGTCAGTGGTCTCTTTCTATCAAAGCAATATTGATAGTCTGGAATAATAGTGAGAATATAACCACCCTCTTTAAGAATATACTTTTCCCACAACTTTAAAGTTTTGATTGGATTAGCAAAATGTTCTATGGCATGTGAAGTAAGAACAAAATCATACTTCTTTAATTGCTTCAGTTGATCTTCATTAGTGCAATCTACATCATACTGCCTACCAAGATTTCCACCATAGATGTAGTTTGGATCAAAAGATGTCTGAAAGTGATTGTCCTTAATGATGTTTCCACCATCAAGGTTCACATAAGGATAGAGGTGCATACCATAATGAGGTTTATCAAACAACTCAGTGGGACCACCAAATTCTATTCCATTCTTCTTTCTTAATGCTCTTACTACTTTTTCAAAGGTTGACATAGTACATTGATATCATAGGGTAATTGTTTTGCTATTCCATACTTCTTTGCTAAAGGTAAAGAAGGATAGTAAATTAAGTTATTAAATGGTTCAATATCTATAAAAGTATTTTGCTTTCCAATGTGTGGATAAGGAGAGATTATATCTTCTTCTAAAATAGATTCTTTGGGTAATCTAGTTAGGTAGTAATAAAAAATATCAAGATCTTGATATTTCCCAGAAGGATGTAACTCTGGATTATATTTTAATTCTAGCAACTGAGTTATGTGATATGGTTCTGTTGCATCATATCCAAGATTAATTTTATTTCCAACTTGAACTCCAACATATCCTGCTGCTGTACATTGATCACCTATCTTCATCTCACCATCATGATCATCATCAAATTGCCAATCAATCTTCTTAAGAACTTCTGACTTAGCAAACCAGAATGGTGCTCTTATATGACTCTCATGTGGGTATCTCTTGTGCCCATTAAAGATTTGACTTGCACCAAATCCAATCATTGGATGAGAATCTAAAGTATCAACAATATCCTTTAACCAATTGTCTCTCTTGAGAATTACATCATCTGATATGAAGACAAAGTAATCATAGTCATCTTGATACTTGTAGAAGTAATGCCTATAAGCACCAAATGCTCTGTGTGGAATATCTCTACCATTCACAATTTTATTATGAATGATCATTCTACCAAACTTATTTTCTAGGTTTGTTGGAACCCCAAGGTAGTCTCTATGAATGATAATCAAATCATGCTCATACCCTGCCCAACAATTAAAATAAGATGGCCAAAACAAGTCTCCCTGCTTTGCACCACCTAGCATTATGACAGCAACTTTTTTCATTGTACCATCCTAAGTTTTTGAATAGTTTCTTCTCCAGCAACATTGAATGCAGGATCTTTAAACTTCAATGACTTTACAGTTGAATAAGGATTCATAGAAAAGTCATACTTATATCTAACTCTCTTTGACCACTCAACATCTTCACCCTGGCAGTGAAGTAGATTATCATCTAAAGGATGATCTTCCATAACCTGTTTCTTAGCAACCCAATAAGTTCCAGAGATATATTGGTACTTAGAAAGATGAGTCATGTCATATGGAATCAAACATTCTCTGTTTGGAAGAACAATTGAATCCATGAAGTTATCATTATGAGGCCAAATAACCCAATCCCTAAACCTAGAATAATCTGGATTAACAAATTTGTTCATGCAGATTTTAAAGTCATCTCCAAACTTTAGAAATCCTTCATACCAGTCATCTTCAAAGACAACATAGTCATGAGTATAAACTACATTTTCATACCTGGCATTTATTGTAACAATATTTTTCTTTCTAGTAATCCACCCAGGTTTAATACTTTCATCAAATGGAATGATGAAAGTATTTTTTCTAGATACCTGACTATTACCAACTATAAGGATTTGATACTCTGGAATATTCTGTCTTTCAATACTGTCAATTACAAGATTGAGAGATTCATCTGAAGTCCCAGCAGTTATAATTCCAAAGGTAAACTTCATTTCAGAAATCCAACATAGTCACTACAAATACCATAGCAGTCATATGCTCTCAAGTCAACAAATTCATCAAGATTCTTATGCCATTCTGGCATCACTATAACAGATCTATTTGTATATGTTTTGCCTGGATATGTCCAAATCTTATTTTGACTTGTCAAAGTAAAATCATCTTCTTGGTGCCAAAAATAATTAAATCCACTAGTACCAAAAGAAAACTGTTGGAGTGCCTCAATATTTTTACAATGAATCCAAAGATGCTCTCTTATAGATCCTAACCAGTACCAAGTGACTGGGTACATTGGTTCATCATGTCCAAGGTACAATTTTTCATCTGCCACACTTAACCTAACATCAATCTCCACATCAAAACCTGCTTCAATTGCCTGCAGGATATACTCTGGATTATTTTCCTTTGATGGATCTGGTCCATTAATGTTCCCTCTATGGGCAATGAGCTTCATTAGACTTCTCCTTTGTAGTGCTCTAAGAAATAGTTCAAATCTTCTGGGGTTCCAATACCCCACATACCATCTTTGTCAATGTCTTTGATTCTGATCTTCTTACCATCTTCAATTGCTTCATTGAAAACAGGACAAACATAGAATTCATTATTGACTCTGATGTTTTTCTCAATCATTTGTTCTGCAAACTTTACATAGTCAGAACCGCGTTTCCAGTAATAGATTCCAACAGTTGCATGTTCTGAAATGGGTTTCTTCTCAGCAACCTCAGACACATAACCATCTTCACCCAACTTAGCATAGGACCATTTGGGGTGAGTTGCTGGGAATGTAATGATACCACCATCAATTCCATCATTCTGGAAAGCATAAAGAGTTTCATTACTATCCCACTCAACAAACTGGTCAGAGTTTGCCATTACTAGTGGTTCATCGTTGTTGATGAATTCTTTCGCAAGTAGAGTGGTACAAGCTGCACCTTCTGTGAGTCCATCAACCTGTACAATGTTGCACCCAGGAGCAATAAGAGGGAGCAGGTAATTAAGGTTGTACTTGTCATAGTGTTCTCTCTGTACAATAAATGTGTAGTTTGCTTTGATGTTCAGGTTCTCAACAACCACTTGGATCATTGGTTTGCCCTTGACTTCAATCAAAGGTTTGGGGAAGGTGTATCCCTGACTAGCAAATCTGCTGCCAGCACCTGCCATAGGAATAAGAACATTCATAGTCTTGCTCTCCCATGCAACTTTCTTCTTTGTACCATTTAGAATTTTTTTAATCCTATCAATCTTTGCCTGATTAAGATCTTTCCTATTCTCTACAGGAACTAAATGTGCTTTGCTATCTAAAGCACCCTGTCTACCAATATGACTATCTTCAATAATTACAGTGTCAGCAGGAAGAGCACCCAATGCAGTCATACACTTCCAGTACATTGCTGGGAATGGTTTGTTTCTGACCACATCTTCATTGGACACATACATGTCCACAAACTCTAATACTCCTAATCTTAATAAAATGATTTTAACAGTATTCCTAATAGAATTAGATGCAACTGCAATCTTGTAACCTGCATCTACAAGTTGCTGGAAGTATCCCATCAACTCATAGTCTTTTGCAACACAGTCATTAAAGATCTTAAGAGTTGCTTCTTGTTTATCTTTCCAGATCTTATCATACTGATCTACAGGAAGACTTTTATTCTTGGTGAGAAGTTCTAGTTTTGCTCTAGTGGGGAGACCATCATAGATGCTTACATGTTCTTCTCTACTGATAGCATAGTCTTCACCAAGTGCTTGGTTAAGTGCCTCATAATGATAGTCCTTGCTATCAATAAGGACACCATCCAAATCAAAGATTACCAGTTTTGTCATTCTTGTACCATTCGTAAGTATCATAGATGCCTTGACGGATTCCAATCTTAGGACTCCAACCAAGTTGTTTTATTTTGTCCACATTTAAAACTTTCCTAGGAGTTCCATTTGGTTTGGAAGTATCCCATTTAATCTGTCCCTTATATCCAACAATGATGGAAATAAGTTCAGTAAGTTCTTTAATAGTTAAATCTTGACCTGTACCAATATTAATGATCTCAGGGTTATTATAAGAAATCATACAATGATAACATGCCTCAGCAAGATCGTCAACATGAAGGAACTCTCTTTTTGCAGATCCATCCCCCCAACACTCAACATGTGGGGAGTTAGATTCTTTTGCCTCATGAAACTTTCTAATCAAAGCAGGCAAAACATGAGAAGTTTCTAGATCAAAATTGTCATTCAAACCATAAAGGTTTGTTGGCATCAATGAGATGGCATTAAATCCATATTGTTCTTTGTATGCTTGACACATCTTAATGCCAGCAATCTTAGCAATGGCATAGGCATCATTAGTGGGTTCCAGAGGACCAGTCATCAACTGATCTTCTGTGATTGGTTGTGTTGCCATCTTGGGATAGATGCAGGATGAACCAAGGAATAGAAGTTTCTTGGTTCCACATCTGTAAGATGCATCAATAATATTTGACTGGATCATCAAGTTGTCATAAATGAATTCTGCTGGATACATTTTGTTTCCAAGAATTCCACCAACTTTGGCAGCAGCAAGAAAAACATAATCTGGTGCTGCTTGTTTGAAATATGCATCAACTTGTTTTCTATCTCTTAGATCACAAGACTCTCTACAAACCCAATAGATGTTTTCATGACCCTTGCTTTTTAAATTACGAACAATGGCAGATCCAACTAGACCATTGTGTCCAGCAACAAATATCTTAGATTTACTGTCCATAAAGTACCATGTCTTCAATCAATTGATCAAATGAAATTTTAGGTTCCCAACCTAATTTTTCCTTTGCCTTAGTGGCATCACCTAATAAGGTTTCTACTTCAGCAGGTCTGAAGTATTTAGGATCTACCTTTACCACCACATTGTTGGTGTAAGTATCAATTCCAATTTCATTTAATCCTTCACCTTCCCATGCAATATTCATTCCAAAGTATGGTGCTGTCTTTTCAACAAACTCTCTGACTGAGTGTTGTTCACCAGTTGCAATCACATAGTCCTCAGGTTCATCTTGCTGAAGCATCAACCACATTGCTTCAACATAATCCTTAGCATGTCCCCAGTCTCTCATAGCATTGAGGTTGCCAAGATACAGTTTGCTTTGCAGTCCAGAAGAGATCATAGAAAAACCTCTAGTGATTTTTCTGGTTACAAAAGTTTCACCTCTCCTTGGAGACTCATGGTTAAACAGAATTCCAGAACTAGCGTGCATTCCATATGCTTCACGATAGTTTTTGACAATCCAATATCCATAGAGTTTAGCAACTCCATAAGGAGATCTTGGATAGAATGGTGTTGTTTCTTTTTGTGGAACTTCTTGAACTAGACCATACAATTCACTTGTAGATGCCTGGTAAATACGAACATCATCTTCCATACCAAGAAGACGTACTGCCTCAAGAATACGAAGAGTTCCAAGTGCATCTGTTTGTCCAGTATATTCTGGCATTTCAAAGGACACCTTTACATGACTTTGAGCACCAAGATTATAAATCTCTTCTGGTTTTACCTTTTGAATGACCTTAACAATATTTGTAGAGTCTGTTAGATCACCATAGTGAAGATGAATTCTTTCATAGATGTGGTCAATTCTATGAGTATTAATTAGAGAAGATCTCCTAACAATACCATGAACTTCATAACCTTTCTCAAGCAGTAACTCTGCAAGGTAAGATCCATCCTGTCCAGTGATACCAGTAATTAATGCTTTCTTTAATTTCATTTTAAATTACGCACTATCAATAGTCTATCAATTTAAACAATAAATGTCAAAGATTTGAGATTCATTGAAAAAATAATTCTTTGAGACTCTGAATCTAAAACAGTTGGTGGACTTTTATGCATTATTACTGCAGGAAAAAATATAATATCACCTTCCACAATATTAGGAGTAAACTTAATAATATTACCTGTCAAAAAATTATTGAATGGTGATATAAATTCTGTTCCCCTATGTTCTTTTTCATCTAAATTAGCATAAAAGACAGCACTATATCCTAAAGATCCATGATTGTGAATTTCATGAGAAGCCCCATTCTGATATTTTTGTGACCAAAGAGAAACAACTTTAAGTTTGGTGTTAATTAATTCACAAAATTTATCTACTGATGGAGATAAAATTTCCATTAATTTATCATAATACTTTGGAGTGCTATGTTTAAAATAATCTGTATAAAATCTTTTTGGTTGGACTTCAATATAGTCCAACATAGAAAAAATTTCTTCTTTGTGTTGTCTCCAATTTGAAATATGATCTTTATAATAAGGAACAGTAAAAAGAGATTCTTCTTTCATAAAAGTATTAATGTAATAAAAAAGAGAGGTTTATGCAACCCCTCTCTTCATGTAGGTATGCAGGCTCGCCACCAATTCTTTGACTGGAAATTGGAAACCAGGCGGGAGTTAGATCCCATCCGCACCACTTGCTTTTAGGAAGCAAGAAACCTAAGGGGTCATATGACTCCACCAGGATTTTTAAAGTCTCTCCATGACTGAAGGGGGGGTTTCCCGACCAGGGTGCTTTTAGAGTCTTCCCAAGACTATGCTCCCTGTGAGGATCGAACTCACCTCAGGCGAATTATGAGTTCGCTGCATTCACCAGATTGCTAAAGGAGCATTTGCTATTTGCAAATAGCAAATAGGAGTACTGAGAGTTGAACTCAGACTACCCCGTTATAAGCAGGGCGCTCTAACCATTAAGCTATACTCCCATCCAGTTAAGGGGCATCAGTATTATACTCAGTGTATATCTTTAACCACTCTTCAGTCTCTTCATCACATGGAACCATTACTGCATTACCATGCTCACTGGTAATTACAAATGATTCTCCACCTTCAACTCTGTCCATTAAGTTATCAAAATCTTCTTGAAATTCTTCTACAGTAAATTTCTGAAGATCACCAATTTCTTTTTTCATTAAAAAACTCATCCAAAGGATCTTTTTTGGTTTTGATAATGGCACATGCTCT
>Ga0255778_10001021_pt1 | contig 25421 bp, 18 predicted proteins | sample 071ome_31_FD_179976 | JGI IMG/M metagenome (GOLD analysis project Ga0255778, IMG submission 179976) | Coastal salt marsh microbial communities from the Groves Creek Marsh, Skidaway Island, Georgia - 071405CT metaG (version 2) | ecosystem: Environmental > Aquatic > Marine > Intertidal zone >...
CGAGGAGGGAAGTTCAAAGCTGACAGATTTCGGATTTTCCATTCACCTGGGGTGGTACAAACCGCTCGGACGCCTGGGAACGACGGATTACATGGCGCCAGAGGTGGTGCGGTGCGACAAGCCGACACGCGAGAAAAACTTCAAGATGGACGAGGCTGGGTACGGTAAGGAGGTTGATTATTGGGCGATTGGCGCTCTCGCGTACGAGCTCATCACGGGTCTGCCTCCGTTTCAAGCGACGAACAGAAATGGGGCGTACAATCTCATCTTACAGGCTCACGTCAGGTACCCGGCATTCGTTTCGGCCGAAGCCGCCGATTTCATCCGAAAGTGCTTGGCGCTCAATCCGAGCCAACGCCTGAATCCAGATAAAATGCTTCAACATCCATGGATTCGTTCGAACGGTAACTGTAAGAAGGGGGCGGGAGAGAAATCAGCGGTGAGCGTCTTGGATCTAGACGCGAACGCTTTCACCTCCATGGCGGACGCCGCAGCTACGTTGCCGAGGGCGCAGTCTGTTGCGCCCGTGTCCACGCACAGCTTGTCATCGAAATTCGCTTCGATGAGCGTTTCCCGCAGAGGTCTGGCTTTGATCAGGGACGAACTCGATTGGCAGTACTCGAAAGGCAGCGGAGAAACAGAAAACGAGCTCGATAGCCCCGTCGTTAATCGCTCGGTGACGCGTTTTGCCGTGCAGGACGACGACGAATTCAGCGTAAACAAAGTCTCGCCGCAACTCACCGCGACGAGATCGTTATCGCTCAGTTACCATATCAGAAGAATCGGTGCATCATTCACGCGCCGATTTCGAGCTCGAGACTGAGCTCGACCGTGAGTTACGCCGACTCATCTTTCATTTTCATGCACACTTTTCGTTTGTAGAGTACTGTATCCATCTCTTGTTCTTGTAATTACGCGACGTCTACTAGTACAGTATTACTCGTCTATTTCTAGAAACGGGAACTTCGAGGGGAGCGTAGACCGTTGATGTACGGCCGTATCCAGGAGTGCCCAGGAGTCTCAGCCCAGCGCGCGCGTCACCCGTCGCGATCCGATGAATCATCGAGGCGAATCTCACGGCTCAAAGGCGTTGTTAGTTTTCTAACGGCAGCCTAAATAAGCCATCGAGGTCCAGAGAAGGCTGAAATAAGTCATCGAGGTCGTTAGGACAAGAAACTGTAACTAAAAACGCCGCGCGAGACGACGCGTAAAACGACGTCCAACGCCGACAAAGATGATGTAACGCGCGTTTGATTGAGTCCTCGTATCGAATGCATTCAAGTCTTGACGACGGCGAAGATTTTTCTCAGCAGTCTGCGCACTGCGAGACTTCGCTCCACACCGCTTGGGGGACGTACTTGCACCAGTCTGCGCACGCGAGCGCGAGCACGACGGCGGCCAGACCGGCGTATCTGTACCGAGCGAGCATGTCGTAGGTTTGTGTTTTTTTCGTGAGCGGTGTGCGTTCGTGCGTTCGCGCGCGCGTTGTGAAATGAGGTTGGCGCGTACGGGAGCTCGCGAAACCTCGGAACCGCTCGCCGCCTCGCGCAAAAACTTGACGCGGATGCGCTCGCGCCATATCGTCCCCGAGAGGGATGCCTGGTGCTTACAACAATCTACAGCTACACTAACTACTAACGACGCCGAACACGCGCGTAAACTTTTCACCCGGGCTCGAGTCGATGACTAACTCCGATCCTCTCCACGGCATCGCGTCGGCGGGAATGGTCACGCCGGTGGCCCAGAGAAATAATCCGTCGGGATGCGAACCATCTTCCCCCGCGAAGGAGTACCGCGCGTCGCCGAGAATGGGACACCCGAGTGCCTCCTTACTGTGCCGTCGAAGTTGATGCGTCCGTCCCGTTTTCGGATAAAAATCAACGAGCGTCAGCGCGCGTCCGTCGACGTCCTCGCGCTCGTCGACGACGACGTACTCCGTCGTCGCCTCCAGACCACCGACGGGGCGATCAACGACGCCCTCGCGCGTCTCCAACCGACCTCGCAAAATAGCTCGATACCGCTTTTGTATCCGTCTCTCCGCGAACGCCCTCGACAACGCCTTCAGCGCCGCGCGCGTCTTCGCGCACACCAACAAACCGCCCGTGCGCTCGTCCAACCTGTGCACGGGCCTCGGTTTCCCCAGCGCCCCTCCCTCCCCCGGCTCGAGTCCCTCGCACGGACGCAACACCGCCGCCAACGCCGTCTCCGCGCTCCACCCTCTCGACGCCTTCGAACCTCTCCCCACGGACACGACGTCGTCCGGTTTCACGACTATCGCGCAGTGAAGGTCTTCGTAGACGACGACGACGTCGTCGTACGTCCCGAGCGCCCGCGCACGTTCCCCCTCTCTCGCGGCGAGCGCCGACGACGACGTCGGCTCGCGAACCTCCACGACGTCCCCGGCCTCGACCACCGTCTCGCACGTCCCGCGCGCGTCGTTCACGTAGACGAAACCTCGACGACACGCGCGCTTGGCGCTCGTGGGCGTGTCGTACGCGTCGGGAAGACGCTCGCGAAGCGCGTCGGGGAGCGGCGAGGGCGGCGCGCGCGGTGGATGTTCGAATCTCCACGCTGTCGTCCGTCGCGCGCGGCACGTCGCGCGCGCGCGCGGGGCGGACGACGTCGTCGTGGATGTCGTCGTCGAGCGCATTCTGAGGGCGACGATTGAAATCGGCCCGCAGAGCGCGTCGCGCGGCGCGAGGAGGACGCGATGGACGCGCTCGGGCGCGCGGTGGATAAAGTCGCCTCCGCCGGCGCGAGCGCGATGCGGATGATGGCGAACGCGGGGGCGTCGGCGTCGGCGAACGCGGGGATGCGCGAGGCGCCCAATTCGCTGCGAGAGACAGTCGCGAGCGCGGTGACGCGCGGAGGCGGCGCCGCGGGCGCGAGCGAGGCGGTCAAGGCGGCGGTGAACGCGGCGGCGGCGATGTCTGCGACGACGGGCGCGGAGGCGGCGTCGACGGTGGCGAGCGCGGAGGGACGATCGCTGATTCGGCGATTGGTGGCGTTTCATTGCGGTTTAGTCGCGTATTTTGTGCGCACCGTCTCGACGCAGATCGCGGTGGCGATGACGACGACCCTGCTGGGGTTCATCTTTGGGGCTTTGTTGTGCGCGTACACGCAGCGCGCGGGGAAAAAGCGGTTCGTCGCGGCGTTGGCAAAGTTGAGAGGAAAGACGGAGGCTGACTCGGCGCAACCGACAAAGCTCTCGTGGTTGGAGACGAGAAAGCTAAACATGGGGAAGGATCGCGAGCAGCAGGAAGTCTTACCGCTCGCCGAAGAGTTTAAGACGCTGTTTAGCATGCACGCGCCGAAGTGGACGTCGGATTCGTCGTTCAATCGCGTGCATTGGTTGAATAGAGTCATCGACGCGATGTGGGCGCACATCGACACCGGCGTGAGTAAGACGGTGAAGGAGAGCGTGGAACCGACGCTACGAGAGTTAGCGCCGTCGTGTGTGACTTGGATTGGATTTGAAAAGTTCACACTCGGTCCTCGCGCGCCGACGCTTTCCGGAGTTCGTTCTCACAGCTCTCACATGGAGAATACGATTTTGGACATTGAGCTCACGTGGGGGTCAGATTGCGAAATCATCGTCTCCGTGTACTTTTTCGGCCTTCGTTTGCCGATCACGCTCCGCCAGTTACAAATCAAGGCGCTGTTGCAGGTGACGTTCGATCCACTGGTGGACATTATGCCTTGCTTGGGCGCCATCGAAGCGTGTCTTATGGGAATGCCCGAGGTGTTGGATTTCGGGCTCTTTTTACCGGGTGGAATCGATCTCATTTCGATTCCGTTCGTGCACAAGATGGTGATGAACATTGTGCGAGACTCCATCTCGAAGATGCTCATTTATCCGTACAAGATTCACATACCGATCATGGATCACAGCGGTATCGAAAAGTCGTCGTCGGGCATGTTGCGCATCAGATTTTTGCAGGGCAATAACTTTTTCCAGCGCCGCAACTATAGCAAACTTTCGCGCAGGAGAAAACAACGCTCGAGTTTCTTCACGCAAATGCTCAAGTCAGATAATTATTTCATCAAGTACTGGACTCGAGAGCAACGCGTGTTGAGCACTCCGCCGCGTGTGGGAGACACGCCTTCTTGGGTGGGCGTCGAAGACACGTTCGTTCTGTGCGATCGTGATTCCACGCTGAGCCTGCGTCTCGTCAAGAGCGGAGCGGATAGAATCTCCAACTACGGAGAAGTGCAGTTCAAGTGTGGCGAAATCGCCGATCGTGGACCCGGTCCGGTGGTGGTCGAGCTCCCGTTCATTGATCCTGAATATTTTATGAAGGAGTGTCCCCTTACCTATCTGAACGCCGCAGATGGTTACACGTACGAAGAGACGATGGAGCGCTTCAAAGAAATCAACGAATGGCACGTTCAAGCCGCCAAGGAAGCGGACGAACAGCGTCTCAAGTATTTTTACCGCTGCTTCGATCAGACAGAAAAGGACAAGAAGAAGATGGCGAAGAATCATCCCAGCATAAAGATGGAGGTCGAGTACATTGATACCGGTGCCCCCGACGACGTGGATGAGCATTACGAGCAAGGAGTTCTAACCGTTGAACTCATCGAGGGTCACAACTTGCTTCGCGTCGAAGGTCGCCCGCCCAATCCGGTGGCAATCGTCTCGTGCGCCAAGCAACAATACGTCGGCACCCGCTGCGTGAACACCTCGCACCCCGTCTTCAACGAGCGCTACGTCTTCTACAACGTCTTACCCGACGTGGATCCGCTCAAAATCGAAATCCAAGGCTTGGATAACGTTTTCCTCGGTAGCTGCGAGATCAACGTCGACCTCGTGCGTCAAAACGTCTACATGCGCGACGAAGTCAAACTCGAGGGCGTCTCCAAGGGCGAACTCTTGGTCGTGCTCCAGTACTCTCCCATGGCCACGGACACCCCGCTCGAACGCTAAGCATCGTTGAGAAAGTAATACATTATCGCAGTGCAATCATTGTAGCGGCCCGATCTCGTCATCGACTCGAGATCGAGACGACGCGACGACGGAGCGTCTCGCGCGTTTTTCAAGCCAATCAATCAAAATCAATCCTCGGCGAATCGCAATCGTCACTTCGCGTCCACCCTTTGTGCGCGCGTCGACAATGCCCCCAGCGCTGCGCGGACGAGTCTCAGCCGAGTCTCAGCAGATGGCTCCCGCGGATGTCGACGTCAAGCAGCGCCTGTTTCACTCCCCCGCGGTCGCCGCGCGCGACATCGGCGTTCGGGGGGACGAAGTCGAATCGACGCTCGTGAACGAGTCGGACGCGCGCGCGTACGCGCGCGTGCTCGAGCTGAGACTGGCGGAGATGGAAGAAGAGATGGCGTCGAGTCGAGACGATGCGGTTCGAGGACGATGCGCGGCGCTCGAGGCCAAGTGCGCGGCGCTCAGAGGGGAGAATGCACGATTGAAAAAAGCGGCGACGGGAAGAGGCGCGCTGACGGATGTCACGAACGCTGCGAGCGGACGAGTCGAGTCGACGCCCATGCGACATTTAAAATCTCGTCTGAACGAGTCGGACGCGGCGATGGCGACGGAGAGGGCGCTTCGGGAGGATTTGGCGAGAGCGAGAGCCGAGCGAGCGGCGGCGGAAAAGGCGTCGGCGTCGGCGGCGGAAAAGGTTCGTGAGGTGCAGACGGTGGCGGCGGAGAACGAGGATTGGTTGGTGCGAGCGCTCGAGGTGAAGTGTGCGGAGATGGAAAAGTTGGAGGCGAGACAGCGCGAACTCGGGAAGAGATGTGAAGAACTGACAGAGGCGCTCGGTGTATCAGAACGCCGACTCGGCGAGACGTTGACGACACTGGACGAACATCGCGCCGAGGCGAAATCCATCATTAAGCGCGAGAAGAAGCACGCCAAGGCATTACACGACAAGTATAAATCGTCGAAGCGAGAGAAAGCCGAGCTCGTGCGGGAGGTGGCTGATTTACGACTCGTCGCCGCCAAGGCGCTCGAATCCTCCCGACGTCGATTTTCCTACCGAGGCGCCGTTGAGTCCTCGCTCAAGATGGCCACCCTGGCGCTCGAGTACCCCGACCCTTTCGCCGCCGCCGTCGTGGTCCTTTGGCACGCCGCGGCGTCCTTCATCCAACCGCGAGGCGGTTTCCTCCGAGTCGTCGGTTTCCTTCGCGCCGCCGAATCGTCGGCGTCACCCCTCGATTTCGACGTCTCCGGCTTCGCCTCCGTCTTCCCATCCTCGTCCACGTAATCACATTCTATAATCGATTCAAAATCATCGTCACCATCGCGCGCGCTCGAACCACCCGCGCGCCGCCTCGTCGTTCCCGCGAGAGGCGTCTTTTCATTTTTCATTTTCAACGTGGGGCCGCCAGAAATGTCGACGTCACGCACAAAACCGACCTCCCACACACGCCGGCGCGCGCGCACGTCGCCCGCCCACGTCGCTCCAGCGAAAGATAATGTTCGCCGTCTCTCGCCCCACCGTCGCGACGTCCGCGCGCGCGTCCTTGGCGCGCGTCGCGCGTCGACGAACGCCGACGCGATCGACGCCGTTATCCACGCGCGCCCGCGCGGCGGCGCCCTTCGTCGTGCGCGCGAGCAGCTCGGACGAGCGCGCCGAGGACGCGCAGCGTTGGATCGACGCGTGGAAGTCGGGCGATGGCGCGAGCGCGTCGTCGTCGTCGGCGGCGGATACGGCGTTTGAGTTGCGAAGAGGTTCGAGGACGACGGTGGACGCGGGCGACGGCGTCATGCTGAGCACGACGTCGTTCGGGACCATCGGTCTCGGCGTCGGCGTGCCGTTGCTCTTGTATGGATTTTGTGCGTACTTTGCGTTCCTTCCGGGCGCGGACATCTCGGCGTTGATGTTGATTTATGGGTTTCCGATTTCGCTCATCGGTTTCGCGCTCAAGTACGCCGAGTTGGAGCCGTTGAAGTGCATCACGTACGAGGACGCGCTGCCATTGCGAGACGAACAGACGACGCCCATCTTGACGCAAGTGCGAGGGGACGTGACGCGGTACAGATACGGGGATGAGCAACACTTGGAGGAGGCGTTGAAGATCATCTTCCGCTTCAACCGTCCCGGCGGACTTCGAAGAAACCAAGCCCCCGAACTCACCGGTCTCTCCGAACAAGTCATCAACGATCGCTACGCCCTGTGCCTCGAGTTCGAGTCCCCCAAGATGGAATTCACCGATTGGACCGACCGCGTGAGCAAGATTACCTCCTTTTTCGGTCCCGGCGTCATCGCCGCCGCCACTCGCATCGGCGGCGACGACCACAAGGTTGAAATCGCCCTCATCACCACCGGCGAGGGCGGCGGCGAGATGCAAGACATGGAAGTCTTGCCTCCGCTCGCGCCGGGCATGCCCGCCCGCTACGTCAAGCGCGGTACCGCTTAATTTGTCAATAGTAGCTCCGTTTCGCGTACAGCGCGCGGCGTCGCCTTCCCAGTCCCCATCCATCGACGCGCGTCTCCCCGCGATGACGACCGATCTGTCCCGATTCGACGACTCGGACGACGGTGAGGACGATTTCTTCGCCCGCGTTCGCGCGCGCGAGCTCGCGGACGACGATGACGGCGACGAAGACGCGAGGGAACCGCCGTCGTCGAGAACCGCCGCCGGGGACGACTCGGACGACGGCGACGACGCGCGCGACGCGCCGAAGACGCGACTGTCCAAGCTCGAGCGCGCGCGAGAGAAGAAACGTCGCGCGAAGCAGGCGCGCGCGAAGCGACGGAAACTCGAGGGGACGCGCGCGGTGGTTTCGGAGGATGACGACGCCGCGGCGCCGAGCGACGACGTCAACGGAGACGGCGAGCGCGTGCATCACGGGACGTTCAACGTCGAGGGTATCGTCATGGATGGAGAATTAGTGTTGGTGGATAAAAAGAATAAGGCGGTGTACTCGTCCACGGAGCGTCTGGCGAACGGGGAACACGTGAGAATCGGGACGTGGGACGAGGCGACGCAGAGTTACTCGTATTGGAAACCCGCCGAGACGAAAAAGGAGGACGGGGCGAGAGAGGGGAAGCGAATGGCGCTGAACGAGCGCGGGGAGACGATTCCGGCGATATTCAAGGGGGATGCGAAATTAGCGGAGGAGTTCAAGGCGCCGAAGGAGGTGGAACATCCGTTCGAGACGGATGCGGATGACCACTGCGAGACGTCGCCCGAGGCACACGAAAACGTCGTCAATTTCCTCAAGGCGGCGTGCGAACAGTTGAATAAGAGTCCGGCTGAATTGATCATCTACGATCCGTACTACTGCGCCGGTGGCACGCGGAGAAATTTGGCGCTCATCGGGTTCACGAACGTCATCAATCGAAACGAAGATTTTTACAAAGTCATCGAAGAGAATCGAGTTCCCGAGCACGACGTCTTCTTGACCAATCCACCGTACTCGGCCGATCACATCGAGAAGTGCGTGGCGTTCGCGGCGGAGAATTTAGCCGCGCACGGTCGCCCGTACATGTTGCTCCTTCCCTCGTACGTCATTCATAAGGAGTATTACGTTCCGGCGTTGCTCACGGGGGGCTCGAGAGGGAAAGAAAAGGCAAAGGAACTCGCCATGAAGCGCAAGGATGACGAGCGAGGAAGCGACGACGACGATGCAAGCGACAGCGACGGCGATGAAAATGTTAGCATGAAGATACACGGCGGTGGGAAGAGTCGAGCGCAAATTTTGCCATTTTACGTCGCCCCGAAGAAGCGGTACTATTATTGGACGCCCAAGGCTCTGGTCAAGGCGCGCGCGGCGAATAAAGGTGAAAACGAAGAGAGCGCCAAGGCTCGGCGCAAGCGCACACACATAGGCGCGCTCGGTGAAAGAACGTCTCCGTTCTTGTCGTTTTGGTATTGTTGTTTTGGCGAGAAACAGCGCGACGTCTTGGCCTGGCACAAAAAGCTGCCTCGGTCCGAGGTGTACGGGTACGTCTTGGCGCGACATCCGAACGATTTACCGCTCGCCGTATTGGACGAGTGGGATCCTAGACGAATCGCCGCCGTCGAGAAAGCGAAAGCCGACGGCGTAGAACTTCCTCAACTTAGCTCGTACGCTGGTTTCACGGGCGCCTCAAAGACTGGTCCGGCGAAGAAATTCTACAAGTGAACAACTATTTGAATACAACATTCGCGCTATCATTCGTTCTCCAGCCCGCACGCGTACACGAGCATCGCTAAGACTGGAAAAAACCATCGATACGACGTGAGTCTTTACGCCTTAAACCTCCGAGTTGCGAAAACGAGAGCCTCTTTGATTGCGCGGCTTATGGTCAGATGTGCGTCTTCGCGGACGAGCAAACGAGCGAGACGGCGACGCAAGCGGCGCACGCACCTTGCACAGACATCGGCAGTTCTGAAATATCTACCGACACGTCCCTCTCGAAAATTGGCAAATCACACAGCGAGAACAACAGATTCGGCTCCTCGCTCACGGCGTACAAGGTGTCGTCCTCCGTCTCTGACGCAAAAATCCGAGTGATGCACCTCCTCGTACGCGCGATGCGTTCCGTCAAATCTTCGCACGTGAGCAAACGAGGTGCATCGTACACCATCCCGGCGATCTTTTGCACCTTGAACAAATCCCGCAACACGAGTAAATTCGCCGTCGCCCGCCCGATATCGCTCCCAATCACCTCCGGCGACCGCGCAACGAGTCTCCCGACATCCATCTCCGGCACCCCTCCGATCGCTCGCTCGAGTCTATCAAACTGCACCGCCAATTTCTCCGCGTCTTGATACAAATCATCGATCGCGTACAACTCCCGCGCGACGCGTTCCGCTTCGATTTCGTTCAACCCGCCCCTCGCGCGCAGAAACGCCTCCACGCGCAGGCACTCCATCGCCGCCGCCGCCGCGTCCGCGTCCGCCGACGCCGCCATCCCTCGCGTGAGCTCCGTTCGCGCCTGTTCGTTCGCCGCGATCGTCGCCTCGCGCAAAATCTCGCGCGCCTCCTCCACCGCCGCTCGGAGCTCGGCGTCGGTCAGCCGACGTCTCGGCGCCTCGTCCGCCTCGTCCTCCTCTCCTCCCGACGCTCTCGAGACGACGCGACGCGCGCGAGACGACGATCGATCGACGCGTCGTCCGCTCGTCGACGCCGTCGCCGACGACGCGGCGAGCGCGCGCATGACGACGAATGACGTCCCAAGCGGCCTTACCTCAGTCCGACGACGCTCGTCGAGTCTCCAAGTCGCCCCGGCGTCGGTCGACGCGTTCGGCGCACACCGAACGGCGCGCGCGCGTTCGCTCGCGCATCACCGTCGCTCGAGCGCGGTCGTCGACCGAGGCGGCGACGCGGCGCGCGTGCGAGATCGAAATCGGCGGCGCGGGATCGAATCCATCGAATCCATCGTCGCGCGCGACGCGAAGCCTCGTCTCGCGTCATGCCGGGCGACGCGAGCGATTCCGCGAGCGATGCGCACTCGGCGACGCCGCAGTATCCGACCGAGGCGTCGGCGTACGAACTGTTGGAGGAGATCGGACACGGCGTCAGCGCCACGGTGAGCGACCCGTCCACCGCGCGCGCCTCGTCGATCGTCTCGCGCGATGCGTCGACGACGCGAAGACGTGCAGGGTGTGGACACTGACCTCGATCTCGCGTTTCGCGACCGACGCAGGTGTGGAAATCGAGATGTAAGACGACGGATGAGATCGTCGCGGTCAAGGTGCTGGATCTCGAGGAACACGAACCCGAACACTTGGACGAAATCAGACGCGAAGCGCAGACGATGAGCATGCTCAGTCACCCGAATTTGGTCAAGTATTACTGTTCTTTCGTGCACGAGTCCTCGCTTTGGGTGGTGATGCCGTTCTTAGCGGGTGGTTCCGCGTTGAACTTGATGAAGTGGTCGCACCCCGGCGGTTTCGAAGAACCCGTCATCGCGTGCATCGTCAAGGCGGCGCTCAAGGCGTTGGATTACTTTCATCGAAACGGGAACATTCATCGAGACATCAAGGCTGGAAACATCTTAGTCGACGCCGACGGCGCGGTGAAACTGGCAGATTTCGGCGTGAGCGCGTCGTGTTGGGGCTCGGGTGGTCGACCGCGGACGAGGCTCACCTTCGTCGGCACGCCGTGTTGGATGGCGCCCGAGGTGATGGAACAAGAGAATGGGTACGATTTTCATGCCGATATCTGGTCCCTCGGGATCACGGTATTGGAGCTGTGCCACGGGCACGCGCCGTTTTCAAAGTATCCACCCATGAAGGTTTTACTGATGACGTTGCAAAACCCCGCGCCGACGCTCGAGGAGAAGCAAGCCGACGGGAGACATTTTTCTCGCGCGCTTCGCGAGTTTGTCAGTCTGTGTCTGCAAAAAGATCCGTCCAAACGACCGTCCGCGAGCAAGCTGCTCGAACATAAGTTTCTCAAGGAGGCGAAAAAAGCGGATTGGCTCGCCAAGACGCTGTTGGATAGCATTCCGTCCCTGGGCGAGCGTACGCGCATGCTCGCCGAACGCGAAGCGCGAAGACGCAAGGAATCGAACGCGGAGGGTGAGGAACAGGCCGAGGCCGCCTCGAACGAAGCATACAAACACGGTGTCTCCAACTGGAACTTTGACGTCGACGAGCTCAAGGCGCAGGCGGCGTCCATGGACGATCCCGCCGTCGCCGAAGCTGACGCTCTCGCCGCCGCCAACGCGCTCGATAACATGAACCTTGGCTCTGAGAAAAAGGGCGTGGAGAAAAAAGGTCGCTTTGAGATCATCACCGAATCTTCGACTCCTGATCAACATCAAGAGCAATCGCAAACGTCGCAGCCCGTGCAACGTCGTGGTCGTTTCGACATCATCGAGGAGTCGCAGGGCGCCAGTCGCAGCGTCTCCCCGAGTCGCACGGGTTCGCCCGCGCCGTCGCGTCAGAAGAGTTTCTCCAAGGGCCCGGTACAAAAGGGTCGCTTTACCGTGCACTCGGATGGCGATGGTGCCAAGATGGGTGTCGACCTGCGTCACTTTTCCGAAGCGGTGCAGTCGGCGTCGTCTCTGCACAACGCGCTTCGCGATCTCTACGAACAGGCGCGCGCGCAGGAATCCGCCATCGTGGAATTACAGGATGAAAACGCGCGACTTCGCGCCAAGATTGCAGAACTCGAACGTTAGACGACGCATGCGCGTCCATGTATCACTATCACTAATTTTTTACTCTACTCGGCGCTCTCCGCCCTCTACTCTCCCGGAATCATCGAATACGACCATCCCGGTTCCCCTCGCCACGCCATCACCATCACCACCGTCGAGTACCCTCCCGCCAGCGCGCACATCGATCCCACCACCACCAACGCCGTCGACGTCCCTCGCTCGACGTCGTCGCGCAGTTCCACCGCGCCGACGGCGAACAGTGCGTACGTCGCCAACATCATCGCCCCCGCGACGAACAGACACGGACCGAGGAGTTTCGTCTTGATGGATAAATTGCGGTACGCGCGCGCGTTTCGTCGCTGGCGTCGCTCTCTCGCGCGCACCGACGCTCTCGAGGTCGTCGGCGTCGAGCCCAGGGCGCGAAGTAATCCATCTTCATCCGCATCGTCGTCGTCGTCGTCCTCCTCCTCCTCGTCCGCGTCGCGACGATCGGGCGCGCGAAACTGGTCCTCGTGCATCGGCGTCGACTCGCGCTCGACGACGTAGTGTCTCGACCGCGTCGAGGGACGTCTTGACATGCGACTCGTCCGCCTCGGTGTGACGACGCGAAATTTTGATTCGACGACACACGACGACGCGCCTCCGTCATGGTCGCCCGCGTCGCGTCGTCGCGTCGGTCGCGTCCGTGGACACCCTCTCTCTCTCTCGCGCGTCTCCTCGCGTGTCTTCTCGTCCTCCTGTCGACGCGCGCGTCCCGCGCGAGGGCCGACGCCGCGCGCGAAGACGACGTCGACGCCTCCGTACCGCCGTTGACGCGCGCCGTGTCCGACGGAAACCTCGCCGAGGTCATCGCCGCGTTGAAATCGTCTCCGGAATCGTGCGACGCGCGCACGGCGTACGGCGAGACGGCGCTCCACGTTGCATCCATCGAGCCTCGGGACGACGTCTTGGCGGCGCTGTTGCGGGCGTGCGGAACGAGCTCGGCGTTTTTAAACGCTCGTACGCTCGGTGGGACGTATTTACGGATGACGGCGTTGCACTGGATGGTGCACGGTGGGACGGCGGCGCACGAACAGGGGGTGAAGGCGCTTTTGCGAGCGGGGGCGAACGCGGCGCTGAGAAACGAGGAGGGCAAAAACGCGCGCGACATGGTGGAGGCGTTCGCCGAGGGCGAGTACAAGAGGAACGTGTTGCAAATGTTGGACGCGCACGAGGAGGCGAGAGGACGAGAGAGGGCTGGAGGAAACGAGGAGTTGTGAATCAATATTAATAATAGCGAGATGGGGAGGGATGTTAGTTTTAGGCGGCGCGGACGCGTCGAGGCGACGGTTGACGCGCCAAAAATAGTGTTTAGACGCGCGAGTCCACGCCGCGCGGTCGGGCGTCGAGATGGAGGTGAACGCGATGCCTCCGGCGGCTGTCGAGTGTATGACGTTGGTGGATCTTCCGGGCATGACGCCGCGAGATCCAGAGGTGCGTAGACGGTTTTAGTGAGACGGATTAGTTATTCTCGGCGCCCGAGTCAGACGCAGACTCGGACTTCGTGTCTTCCCTTGCTGACTCTCCTCGTCTCTCCTCGTCGCAGGCGGCCGTGAGACCCAAGACCCAATCGTTAAATTTCGTCAACGGCTATGCGATGCCACGCGACGGTTCGAACGGCGTCGACGTTCGACTCGCCAATGCGTTCGCCGACGCGCCGGCGCGCGTCGACGCCGAGGCGTACGAGCCCGCTTTCGTCAAGACCAACGGTCTCGTCCTGCGCTTCTACGCCTACTTCGTCGAGCGCGTAGAGAACAGTCAATCGGAAACCACGCGCTATCGTAAGTGCGTCTTGTACCACTTTCTCTCCGACGGGTCCATCAAAATCGTCGAACCGCGAGAGGCGAACAGCGGCTTGACGCAGGGCGCGTTTCTCAGACGACACATCGTCGAGGGCGTGTGTCTGCGTGATTTAAACGTCGATGCGACCGTTACCGTGTACGGATTCACGTTTCACATCTATCGGTGCGATGGCTTTACGCGCGAATATCTCGAGCGCGCGGGCGTGGTCGTGCCCGAAGACCGCGCGGCGCCAGAGGACGCCGCGTCGTCGCGGCGCGGCGATACATCTCGCGTCTCGAGACTTCCGACTCGGAAAAAAGACGCACGAGGTAAATTCCTGACGCACGACAAGCAAGTGCTACGATTCTACTGCGTGTGGGACGATGCGGCGACGCACGGCGACCGCCGACGGTTTGTGCTCTCATACTTTCTCATCGACGATACGGTGGCAGTGACGGAGACGCCGCGCGTCAAGGGCGGTCGCGCCGGTGTCTCCACCACGCTTTTACACCGGTCTCGTCTCCCGCTTCGCGACGAAGATGCGTGCGCGACAGGTCTCGCGAACGGTGATTACGACTACGTCACCGCGGAGAACCTGCGCGTCGGCGGCGTCATTCGCGTGTACAAGCGCGATTTTTTCATCTACGACGCCGACGCGTTCACGAAGACGTGGTATCTTCAAACCTACCCGTCCGAGTACTCGGAGGCGGATTTCGTACCGCGCGACGTCACCGAACTGGAAGAGCGTGCGGTGGCGCACAGAATTCCCGCGCACACCGGTCTCGCCATCGGAAGTGAGGAGGACTCGTTACAGAATTGCGTGTCCCTCATCCCGAAACCGCCGCGAAGAGACATCGTCGCCGATGAAGACGCCGCGCGCGTCCTTCAGTTTCGCGCCGAGATGGTGGCCCTCAGCGACGGCGACGTTGTGGACGAATTCGACGCGAGGCGTCGATTCGTCGTTCGTTTCCACGTCGGCGATAAGACGCTGTCGATATTCGAACAAGCGTCCAAGGAGTGCGCGCCGAGTAAATTTCTCGAACGCGCGCGCGTGAAGAAACGCGTCGCGGCGTTGCCTTCCGAGCATTCTGCGTCGACGTCGTCGTCCTTTTACGACGTATCCGATCTCCGCGTAGGCGACACGCTCGAGATTCACGCTCGAGGGTTCAAACTCACGGACACAGACGAGTACACGCGTCGTTTCCTCGACCGCGCGTGAGTGCGCACGACTATGTATTATCATCACAGCTGTCTCTCGACGAGCGGCACGCGCTCGAATCCAAACATCGTCTGGAAATCTGTAATGCAATCTCCGCGTTTCATATGATGATTCGCCCCGCTGCTGATTCCCGCCGTGTTCATCCCACCAATCTTCGCCTTGGTGTAGTACCACAGGCTTGCCGGCGCGTACACTGGCGCCTGGCGCGTGATGGAGGCGATTAAAAATTGCATCGCGATGTCTTCGCAATTCCCCCCACCCTTATCTATGTACTCTCGCACGCCCTCCGGCAAGTGTTCCTTGTACAACGTGAGATACTTTCGATCCATGAACGCCGCCTTGGTCAAGACGATGCTGTACCGCCCGCGCCACCACAATTCAAACTCGTTGGCAACGTATCGCCACGAACATCCATCCGCGGGTGTCTTGGCCGGCGCGTGCAATCTAGCGTAAAATCCCACCAACGTCTCGGGATGTTTCCTCCACAATTTAAATCCGCGTCGTAACGTCCTGCACGGGATTCGCACGTCCTCGTCGACGTTGAACACGGCGCGCGTGCGCAAATCATCGATCGGCTCGAACCTATTCTGTATGCTCGTCGATCCCACGTGCTTCTCGTACTTGACGAGTCCCGGTCGACGTTTGGCGAAAAACGCGCCGCCATCGTCGTCCGGCGTCGGCGGATCCGTCTGTTCGCTCCAGACGACGCGAATGCCACGCACGTCCGGACACTTGGCGTAGTGTTTGATCGCCCTCTTTAACAAATCCGGACGTTTGAACGTGTTTAATAAAATCTCAAATGCGTCGTCGTCGTCGTCGTCGTCGTCCAGGCTCGCCGCCGCCAACGCGTCCGCCCTCTTCCTCGCCCCCTCCACGTCCCACGTTCCCGGCTTCTCCGCGCACGCGCCGTCGCCGTCGCCGCGCGTCGTCACAGTCGATCGAGACGCACCGCGCGACGCCGCGACGACGCACGCGAGGACGAACGCGCTCGCGATGACGTGTCGTCGCCAACGTCGTCGAAAAGATGACGGACACGCGACCGCGTCTCGCGCCCGTTTCCCGCGCGTCTTCTCGCCCGCGAGCGTCGGAGACGACGAAGACGACATCGCGCGTCGCGTCGTAGTCGGGAGATGCGCGCGAGACGACGACCGCGGGCGCATGCGCGAGGCGCAGAGTGCGAGCGAAGAGACACTCGCGACTTCAAATCATGTCGTCGTCCGTCTCGGACGACGACGACGACGCGCGCCGCGCGGTGGATCGATTGGGAAAACGAGCGACGTTCATCGCGTCGTGCGAGACGATCGCGCGGTGCGCGGCGCGCGTCGCGACGCGCGAGACGGACGAACAGTTGGTGCAGACGCTCCGACGAGCGGTGACGAAGATTTCGTCGACGCTGCGAAGCAGATACGGCGCGGACGCCGTCGAGGCGTGGGTGAGCGGTCTTCGCGCGTGTGAGGCGTGCGCTGCGGTGCTGGGGGACGGTGAGGTGGTGGAGGCGGTGAAGGCGTTGCGAGCGTCGACGACGGCGAACGAGCGCGAAGACGCCGAGGAGGGACGAGAGAAAGCGGCGACGGGGACGGCGACGGTGGCGGCGGCGACGCGTGAGACGGTGTTGGCGTTAGAAGATGGCTTTCGTGATTTGACGTTCGCCACGAATCGAGCGCTGCGGATGCTCTTGGAGGCGGACGTGGCGGCGGACGACGAGACGGCGGCCGAGCGAAGTCAGTCGTCGGCGGCGAGCGTGAGCGTGGAGGCGTTACAGTTTCGGCGACCGACGTCCACGGAGAGCGAGACGATGTGTGCGATATGTTACGAAGGGCTCGAGTCGGCAGGCGGGGGGCGGGTGGTGACGATGCCGTGCGACGCGTCGCACGTGTTTCACGAGGCGTGCATAAAACAGTGGTTGCTGAGACACGACGACTCGTGTCCACTGTGTCGTCGCCACCTACCGGTGTGGCTCGGTCGTCCGCAGTATTCGTGACGCATTAGGACTTAAGTGCTTGTTGTATAATTGTATAACATTCTACGGAGGCGTTCGCGTTTCAAACTGCCGCCGCGTCTCGATTAAACTTTTCAACCGCTTTCGCCGCCTCCGCTTCCTTTTCAAAGTATCCGAGCTGCTTCTTTTTCCCGTTCACCGTCACTTCCGCGCGCCACTTCACGGTGACGTTTCCATTCTTCCATCTATGTTCGTACCTTCGAACGCCCTCGTGTTTGCTCGTCGACTTGCCGCCATTTTTCCTAGTCTTGAGCGACGCCAAGCTATCCCTAAACTTATCCAAATTTCCCTCCATCCCTCGCATCGCCGGATCGTTCGCGTACTTTTTTGCGCTAAAATTTGTCGTCGCCGCCTCTCCTCGTAGCGTGATGGCTGCCCTATCGTACGCCTCCGCCGCCTCAATCTCCGTCGCGTACGTCCCGACGCTCAGCGACCCGCCGCCGCTGTAAATCTCCGCTCGATATTTGCCCGTTCGCACGTCTTTCGTCACCCCTCGATACTCGCTGTGCGTTCGACCCTCTCTCTTCGTGCCGTACTCTCGACGAAGATCGGTCAGCGTGTACGAATCGCTCGACCAACGCGCGCATTCGCTCGCGTCGAACCGGGATGCGTCGAAATTCTTCGCCTCCTTCCCGAAGACGATTCTCGCCCGGTCGTGCATCATCGCCGCGTCCTCGGCGCGATCGAACGCGCCCAACGCGTACGACTTCCCATCGCTCCACACGAAGGCTCGATAGCCGCCCGTGGGACGGGCGACGACGCCGCAGAAACGTCGACTGTCGTCGTCACCGGCGCGAGCGTTCTGGAACGGGTCGGCGGGCGCGGGGCGCGGACGCGGGGCGCGCGAGGCGCTCGGCGCGGACTCGGACGACGACGGACGTTTCGTCGCCCTCGCGCGCGTTGACGCGCGCGGAGCGGGCATGGCGACGGCATGTGAGGGAGGGGAAAGCGCCCCAACCGTCCGGTTCGGATTATTGAAAAAGCATTCGCGGTTCGCGGGGTGAAAGACGAAACGAGACGCGAGGACGACTCGAACGTTCTTGAAATCGCGTGGATAATTACAATCGCGGGTTCGCTCGCGCACTCACTGGTCATCGTCGTCGTCAGCCTCGTCCATGGCGCGTCGAACGCTGCGCAGGGCGAAGGCGGCGGCGGCGAGACCGAGAGAACCTGCGAGCGAGAGCGCGAATTTGCTCTCTCCGCCGCGCCCGTCTCGGTCCAGAGCGGCGTGGGACGACGCGTGGCGAGAGTGGACCGCCTTGACGTGAGCTCCGGATCTCGGTGACTTGGCCACTCGAACGGAGAGTTCGTATCTCGGTTCTCTGGCTGGGTCCACCGCCGGAAGACGATCGAGGAGTGACCGCGAAGGAATGTATAGAACCTGTCCGGGATGGAGGTTCAGGCAGCGCGTGCGAGGATCTGGTCGCAAATTGTTGTAGCGAGCGAGATCCATCACGCTGATGCCGGCTATGCTGGCGATGTCGAATAAATTGTCTTGCGGCTGTACGATGATTTTAACCGGCTTGGCGAGAAGCTCGCTCTCGTATGCCGGAGCCATCGCGTCGGCTCGCTTGATTTCCTTCGTCAACATTAACTTTCGTTCGTCCCGATTCATGGATTCGACGACGGTCGGCGCGACTTCCACGGTTGGGGCCTCGGGACTGAGAACTTCTCTCGGCCGAGACTCGAGCTTCCTGTTTCGCAACAACGGCGAAATGAGTTGCTTCGCGCCCGTGACACCGGTGGCGGCGACGCCTTGCACGCCGTGCACTCCGCCCACGATGCGCGTCTTCACTCCTCGCGCGCAGTGCACGAGATTGGATCTCGCGTCTCGAAGCGTGCTCACACCGCCCTCCGTGGACAAGTGGAGCTTGTTGACGATGCCGTGTTGGCGCTCGGCAAAAGAGTGCACGAAATCCTTCACACGGGGCTTCACGGACTGCACCACGGGCCAGTTTTCAACCGCCCGTTCTATCGTCTCCAGCTTCTCCTTGATCTTTTTCGTCGTTTCTTTGGGTACCAAATCATTCAGAGTCTGATGCAGCGATTTCTTCGGCGACACGTCCTTCGCCTCCTTCGTCGCGTGACCATTCTTCTTCTCCTCCCTGACGATCGTGTTCGGCTTGGTTGCGCCCGCGCGCGTTTTTTCCTTCGCACTTCGCCCGGAATCGACGTTCGCGTCGCCATCACCGCGGTTCGTACCCTTATCGACGAGCTTCTTGACGCTCGCCAGAGTGGCGCGCTTGGCGTCGTCTAAACTCTTCATCACCTCGCTCGTCTTGTCCTTCACACCTCGCGTCACCGTGGAGGAATCGATCGTCTTCAACCTATCTATACCAGCCTCTACATGCGCTCTTCCACCATCGGCGAGCGCCTTTGTCTTCACCCTGGCCCCCGCCGCCGCTGCGGCGCCTCGCCTCCTCGCCGCCGAGAGCGACCGTTCGCTCGCTCGTTTCGCCACCCCTAATCCGGTCCCGGCCACGCGCGCCGTCAGCGCGAACGACGCCCACGCAGTAGCGAAAAACATGTCCGCGAACGCTCGCACTTCGCACCGCACACCTTTCACGACTCCGCGCACGCCGTCGGGAAGTTTCTGCTCGACGCTGTGCACGTACACGTTCCCGCACAGCGCTAAACCCGCCGCCGCGCCCTCTTTCCACGCCTCCACGAGCGCCGCCGCGCCTTCAGACGAAGATCTCGCCACTTTCTCTGCCTCTCGTCGTCCTCTGCGCTCCCGCGTCGTCGTCGTCGGCTCGCTCGCCGCGCGCCTCGACGTCCCCGTTCCCCTGGGTTCTCTCCCCCCTCCGCCGCTCGTCTCCGTCGTCCGCGCGCTCGCCTCCTCCGACTCGGAATTTCGCGGAGGAAACCTTTTCGCCGAGCCGCGCTCGCGCTCGCCGTCATCCGTCGTCGTGGACGCGTCCGCGCTCGATCGTCCGTCGCCGCGCGCCGGATTATCTCCATCCTCGACGTCCCGTTCCCGTCGCGTTTTCGCCTCGCGCTCGCCGTCCGTCGAGCCAGAACCGCGTCCGTCGCGATCGTCATCATCCACGCGCATCTTTCGCGCGGTCGCACGCGCGCGCGATCGTCGTCCGCGTCGCGCAGTCGCGTCGGGACTCATTCAACGGAAATTGTGATTTTTTGCGCGTTGATCATCAGAACGGGCGCCCGGCGCCTCCGTAGACCGAGTCGCGCGCGAGGGGCGACCGCGGTGGAGAGAAAAAAGTACGCGCGACGCTCGAACGCCGCCGAATCTGCGCGACGCGAGTCGATACTATCGACGAAGAAGGGTTGAATCGCTCGTTTGATTGGAATTCGTTTCACAATCCAGCGGTCGAGCGCGCGCGAACATGTCGTACTCGACGAGAGAGCGAGACGCTGGCCATGACGTGGAATCGCAAGAAAAATCCATCGTTCGGACGTACTGCGAGGGCGGGGGGAATCCCGTGATCGCGTTGTTGCTCTCGCCGTTCGTATTGGTGTTCAACGCGGTGAATGCGTACTTGCGGCCGTGCCTGGGCTCGTACGCACGTCTGTTCTTGGCGAAGACATTCTCCACGGTGTGTTGCTGCGTGCTCGGTTGCATACGGTTCAAAGATAAGTCATGGTGCGGTGATGCGGCGTTGGGAGCGAATCCGGAGCACCACGGATGCGATTGGGTGCGCGTGACGGAGCTGCGCGAGGGATCGGAGGAAAAGCCGATGGTGTTGTATCAGGGTGACATCGAACCGAGAGATTGCGTGCAAGGACAGCTCGGTGACTGTTGGCTCGTCTCCGCGTTGGCGTGTCTCGCCGAATATCCGGGTGCGGTGAAGCGAGTGATTTTAAATCGCGAAAAGAGTCTTCGAGGAAAGTATAGGGTGCGACTTTACGACGGCAAGGCCAAGCGCTGGGTCGTCGTCACCGTGGACGACTACATTCCAGTGTACAAGGGCACGAACAAGGCCATCTTCATGCAACCAAACAACAATGAGTTCTGGCCTCTCATAATCGAAAAAGCCATGGCCAAGTTTATGGGGAGTTATTCCGCCTTGGACGGCGGCTTCGGTACGTGGGCGACGCACGCGTTGACGGGCGATCACGTATTCTTGCTCAAGAAACAATTATTGGGCATCTGGCGCCGGCACAACATGAAGTTCATCGGCAAACCCGACGATGGTGGTAAAAAAGATCGAATCTACCACCAAGAGATCGAAGAAGACATCGCCAAAGATAAGTTATTCAACATCTTAGTGCAGTACAACGACATCCGGTCTCTCATGGCGGTGTCCAGAATGGACAAGAACGGCGAGACCAAGGACGCGTCCACCGGTTTGGTGAGCGGTCACTTATTTTCCGTCATGTCCGTGCGATGGGCCGGCCGTGCCTGGGGCACCGGCGGTAAACGCTTCGTCAAGCTTCGCAATCCGTGGGCGACGTTTGAGTGGAAAGGCGCGTGGTCCGACGGCAGCAAGGAGTGGGATGAGAATCCTAAAATCGCAAAAGAACTCGGTTACGTGAACAATCGCTCCGATGGCATCTTCTGGATGGAGTTTAGCGATTTCTGTAACTTTTTCAACCAAATAGCCGTGTGCGATCGCACCACAAAACATGATTTGACGCTTCATTACGATCAAGATCACAGGTTTTGCGGTCCACTCTTTGGTTGCGTCACCGGTTGTGCGTGCTTCTGGTGCGCGTGCCAAGGTCCGATGACGCTGTATTGCGGGCACGAGTCATCCGAGGATACCCGACAAGCGAAAGTGTGCGGGTGCGTTGCAGTCACCAACGATAAATAATAATAATTAATGCGATGAAAAGTTGTAAACAAGCTCGGCGACGGCGCCGTGGGACGTGGGACAATGCGTAGTTTGTAGTTTAAATGGTGAATGCTCATCAAAGAATGCTCGAAATTGAACCGCCACACCGCTCACGGAAGAGAGTACGTGCCCGGCTTATCGAACGTGTACTCCGCCTGTTCGTTCTTTTGTACAACAAACCCACGGAGGGCATCGATTTCGGGCGCCTTTTTCCCGATCGCCTTGAACTGCCAACCCTTGTTGTTCACCTTCAATCCATCCACCGTGACTTGTGCGCCTTCGCACGCCTTGATGATGAGCGTACCTTCAACCTCGACGTTCTTCAGGTTGACGCCAGAGCCTTCGACGATCAACGTGCTCTTCGCGCCCACCTTGACGGCGCCAACCTTGGGCTTGAGTTCGTTGAAGGACGTGGCGAAGTTGGGGCCCAGCACAACTCTAGGACCCATCGGCAGCTTCATGCCGTTGAACTCAGCATCAGCCGCGGCATCGGGGATATCGGCACCGGCGAGGCGCAACATATTGGCGCACGATTCGTAAAACTCAAACTCGCCGCTCGTCGCAGTGTGCGTCGGTCCGCCAGACTTGAATTTTGCTAAACCATCCGCAGGCGAGTTTTTAACCGGGCTGTAACCGATCCAGTTGGCGAAAACGGTGAAACCAACTTGAGCCTTGGCGCTGAGACTCTTCGGGTAATCTTGCATCATGCACTCCAGGCGCGTCGGAGACTTGAAAGCTGTCTTTGTTTCGTCCTTGTACTTCGGGTTGACGAATTCTTCAATCGCGCCGCCAGTCTTCTTCAATTGTTTCGCGTACTCCGGAAGGCTCACGATGAGCTGGTTGATGTTACCCGGGAACGGGGAGAATCCGGTCGCGTCGTTAACGTCTCCCTCCGGACTCGTGGTCGCTCGGAGCAACGGATCGAGTTGGTTGTATTCGACGTTGATGGTCATCTTGCGGCCATCCTTGTGCGTGAGTAAAGAAATCGCCCCGACCGCCTCCTTCGCCTTTCTCGGAACGCAGAGGGAGTTGAACTCGAGGTTCATCGATTTGGAGACACCGAGCGCGCCCGGGATGACTCGGAACACGAGAGAGTTGGTGTCTTGGAAAAAGACAACCCACTTCTTGCCTTGGCTCATCCACTTGGACAACAAGCCGCTCGTGTGCAAGAGAGAGTGCACATCACCGTGACCGTGCGGCTTGAGGGCGAGCTTGTAAGGATTGTCATCCTTCAGCGCCAAGTGCGCGTCGTTATCCATCAAACACGGCACCTTCTCTTGCTTCATGAGCGTGATTTGATCCTTGGACGCGCCAAAGTAGTCGTTGCGCTCGAGCAAATCGAGCGTCATCGCGTGCGTGTCCTCCGAAGTCATGATCGCCAGAGGAATCGGCGTTACCTTGCGCGCCGGCGCCGAGCCACCGAAGCATCCGCACCCACCGGTCGGTCCCTCTTCCTCAGCGCGACGATTTTGCAACGCCAAGATGTTCTTGACGTAGAGCTCCAGGTAGCACGAATCCGTCGAGCGCTCCACCGGCAACTCCACCTTGATCCCAGAGTATCCTAGTCGTTCACCGAGACCGCCCGCCACGAGCACGAAACACGTCTGTTCCGCCTCTCCCATGCCGATCTTCTCCAACACGCCGTGCTGCGCCGATCCGTACTCCACCGTCTTCCCGGTGGGCACGCTCGGCGTCCACCCCTCGAATGGATTTTTCCCATCCCTCGAATCTCTCAGCAACGCGCGCGCGTTCTCGATGTACTTGGCCACCCCTCCCGGATACCCAGCGTTCGCCGCGAGCAATTGCTCGGCGAACGCCGCCTTGGCGTCGACGTCCGCCTCGACGTCGGCGCTCCACTTCTCGAACAGATGTCGTTGGTCGAGGTCGATCAACTTTCGCATCACCGCCGCGGCGTCACCGGAAATCTTCCCGGCGCTCGCGTGGGCGTCGATCATTTTCTTCGCGTCATCGTCGCTCATGTCGCTCGCGCGCGCGTCCGCCCCGATCGCTCGCCCGCGCGTCGACGTGTGCCGTCGTCTCTCCGACATCTGAGATGCGGACACACACACATAAAAACCTGTGGTGACGAGTCACACACCGTCGTTGTGTCCCCCGTGTCCCCGACAGAAGGCGTCCGTCGTACGTCCATGGGATTGAAACGATCGAGATATGAGACGATGGGCCTCGATCGAACGTCAGCCCGCGCGCGCGTCCGCACACGCCCGCGCGCGCTCGACGACGCGCGACCGCGAGCGCGAGCGCCGATCGACGCCCGGTGGTCGACCGTCTCCGCGAACCGTCTCCGCGTCGACGCGGAATCGTCGTCGTCGTCGCGTGGAATCGCGCGACGTCTCGTCTCGACAGGTGCCGCTGGATTTTTGAAATCCGCGTTTGAACGCGCGACCGACTCGCGAGGCGCGCGACGACGACGAGGATGACGACGGAACCGGAGACGAAGCGCGCGAAAACGTCCGCCGATGGTGGCGACGCCATGGAGACGGACGATAAGGAGAACGTCGCGATGGAGGTGGAGATGAAAGGGAAGGGTGGGAATCTGAGCGTCGACGTCGTGCGGCGACACATGCGCGAATATTACGCGCAGCATTATCCGGCGGAGATGTTGTTCGAGTGGTTGGCGCACGGAAACGATAAGAAACACGACAAGGTGGATAAGTCGTACCCGAATCGTCGAGAGTTTTGCTTCGTGTTGAATAAGGATGACGGAGGGGAGATTTTCGCGAGGTATCAGTGCTTTGCCGACGCGAAGGAGTTTCACAAGGCGGTGAATAAGCAGCAACCAGCGCGCATTGAGTTTGGAATGGTGTGCAATCGCATGCCGAAGGAGAGAATGAGCGTAGATTTGAAACCGGTAGAGCGCGAATTGGTGTTTGATATCGATATGACGGATTACGACGATGTGCGTACGTGTTGCTCCAAGGCGGACATTTGCGGCAAGTGTTGGCCGCTCATGACGGTGGCGGTGAAAATTTTGGACGCGGGCTTGCGGAAAGATTTCGGATTTAAGCACTTGTTGTGGGTGTATTCCGGTCGTCGTGGTGTGCACTGCTGGGTGAGCGATGAGCGCGCGAGAAAATTGACGGATGAGACGCGTTCGGCGGTGGCGGAATACTTCGCCGCAGTGAAGGGCCAGGGACGCTCCCGGTCGGTGGCGAGGATGTCGCCGATGCATCCGTCCCTCAAACGCGCGTACACCGACGTGTTGAAGAAGTATTGGGAGGAGACGTACCTTCCGAACCAAGAGATTCTCACCGACCAAGCAAAGCTCAACCAAGTTCTCGAACTCATCAATGACGAAGGCATTCGCGAGACTCTCCGCGACGAGTTTTCCTCTTCGAGCAACAACGCCAAGTCGGTCGAGCGCTGGCACATCATCGTCGACACGGTCGAGAAGGCGCTCCAGAAGAAGCAAGGAAAGAACTGGAAGCTTGAGGGTAACCTCGAACAGATCATTTTCTGGCACATTTACCCGCGCGTCGATATTGAGGTGTCCAAGCACATGAATCACTTGTTGA
>Ga0255778_10001053_pt1 | contig 25028 bp, 34 predicted proteins | sample 071ome_31_FD_179976 | JGI IMG/M metagenome (GOLD analysis project Ga0255778, IMG submission 179976) | Coastal salt marsh microbial communities from the Groves Creek Marsh, Skidaway Island, Georgia - 071405CT metaG (version 2) | ecosystem: Environmental > Aquatic > Marine > Intertidal zone >...
TGACAGTAGATTTATTGGTAGTTCAGATACATTAACAACTGCAAGAACATTTACATTCACAGGTGCGGCAACTGGTACTGTTGATTTTGATGGTAGCCAAGACGTAACTGTAACACTTGCGGCGGCGGTGGCGGCGGGTTCACCATATGACGGAACATACCTACGTAGAAATGGTTTAACTGATGACACTAATATGACTGGTGTATTAGGTACTAAACAAATTGTACCAAGTGACGGTGTAAGTGGCGGTGTAAACACACTTGCAGATAATTCATACGATATCGGTGCTAGTAATAATAGATACGCAAATGTTCACGCAGTTAGATTTGAAGGTACTGCTTCTGAAGCAGAGTTTGCTGACTTGGCAGAGAAATACCTTGCAGACACAGATTATGAAGAAGGCACAGTATTAATGTTCGGTGGCGAACAAGAAGTTACTGCTTCTAACAAAGAGGGAACTACTAAAGTTGCTGGAGTAGTTTCAACAGCACCAGGTTATACAATGAATAATAAACTTGAAGGCGACCATGTTACAATGTTAGCACTACAAGGAAGAGTACCTTGTAAGGTTGTTGGTAGAATTGAAAAAGGTGACATGATAGTTGCAAGTTCAATTGTAGGTGTTGGTACAGCAAGTGAAGATCCAAAACTAGGATCAGTTATAGGTAAAGCACTTGAAAACTATGATAGCGATGAAGTTGGTGTCATCGAAGTTGTAGTTGGAAGGCAGTAAATATAGTATAGGAAAAGATTATGGCAGACGTAGTTAAAATTGGTAATAACGTAAACGACGGAACAGGTGATGATCTAAGAACGGCCTTCCAAAAGGTTAACACTAAGTTTGCGGAACTTGATGCTAGAGGCGGTGAAAGTAATACGGGTGTAAACCTAGGTACTGAACAGGCCGATGGTCAAGCATTTTTTGCGGGCAAGTCAGGTTTTAATTTACAATTTAAAAGAATAAGAAGTGCTGACCCAGCAAGACTTACAATTACTAGTGACGGCGAAAGTATCATATTAGACAACAGTGCTGTTGCTACTCCAGCAGTAAGAACTATACAGTTTAGTAATGACGTAAACAATGTTAATAATTCTATTACAACTAGCACAGGAAACGAAAGTGTTGGATTTGTAGGTGGATCAAATATAACATTATCACAATCAGGTAGAAATTTAGTAATCACTGGTGCATTTACTGTTGATCAAGATCCTAGTCCAGAACTAGGTGGCGACCTTGCTATGCAGGGTAATAACATTATTGGCCCTGGTGAAATTACTTCTTTAACAAATATAGAATCTGCTGATGCAACATTTACTAATGCAACTGTATCAAATCAATTTACTGTAAACGGTTTAACTACATTAACTGGCGTTGTAACTGCGGCAGGTGGTGTTACAGGTAACCTAACTGGTAATGTAACAGGTAATGTAACAGGTAATCTTATTGGCGGCCTAGGTGGCAATCTTGCAACAAACGGTTACACTATTGAAGGTGGACACAGATTTAAATTACGCAGAGGCGATCCTGCTAACAATGTACTGGCAGATGAAATTGCAGACGGTGACTTTTATGTACAATTAGATGAAACATCACCAACTGCGGCATTTAGACGTTTAGGTACTGAAAACGATCAAATTGAATCTTTCTTAACTGTAAGTAACCATACTACCCAAGCAAACGTCAACAATGGAATGGGCGTTGGTATTGATTATCTAATTGGTACATCAAGCGGTGTTGGAGAATCACTAGGACAATTAGGTGCTTATAGAAAATCAGGAAGTGTTAACGCATTTATTATTCAACCAATTGATCCATTAAACCCAATCGGTGAAACGTTTGCACCAGTAGCAGAATTCAAAAGTAACAACGAAATTATTTTAGGTGCCGGTGAAGGCCAGATCAAAATTAGTGCAGGTACTATTGAAACAGTTGGTACTTCAAACAACAATTTACAATTAAATGCAGATGGTGCTGGTTATGTAGACTTATACGGTGCGTATCAATTTCCAAGAAGCATTGGACAAGCAGGACAAGTATTAAAAGTTCCAACATCAGGTACAGTATTAGAATGGGGTATTGGTGGTGGAGGTGGAGGCGGTACGCCTAAGGCAATTACTGCTATTACACAAGCAAATCCTGGCGTTATTACAACTGCTGAAGCACACGGATTAAGTGATGGACAACCTGTAACAATTACAGATGTTGTTGGAATGACTGAACTTAATGGTAATGAATATTATGCGGATGTACTAAGTTCAACTACGTTTGCTCTTTATAGCGATGACACATTAAGCACAACAGTAGACACATCAGGATTTACTGCATACGCAAATGATGGCAGTGGGTTTGCAACAGGTGAAGCAAGTGGTAGTGGTTCAGTAGACTTTGTTGGGTTAACTGATACTCCTAGTTCGTATGCGGCCGCGGCAGGTGATGCTGATAAGATAGTACAGGTAAATGCAACAGGTGATGGAATTGAATTTACAAGTATAGATAATATTGTAAATGCAACCTACATTGAAGGCAAAGGCTTTATGCCTAAGTCAGGTGGAACATTTAGTGGTAATATCACAGTACAAGATATTATTGCAACTGCAAACACTGACATTGGTTCAAGTGGAACTCCAGCAAGAGACATTTATGCAAATAACTTTAGAGGACAACACGTTGGTGCTGTTGTAGGTAACGTTACAGGAAACTTAACAGGTAACGTAACTGGTGATGTAACTGGTAATGTAACAGGTAATGTTACTTCTACAGGTACAAGCACATTTAATAATATCACACTAACAGGTGCGTTATCAGTTAGCGGCGGTAGTATTACAGCAGATATTTCAGGTAACGTAACTGGTAATGTTACAGGTAACCTAACTGGTAATACAACAGGTATACACAACGGTAATGTAAATGCTACTAGCGGAACAAGTGTGTTTAATATTGTTAATATTGCAAGTGCAAGTGCAACAGGAAACATTACGGCAAATTCATTTACAGGTGACATTACAAGTCCAGGTAATAGTACATTTGACAGTTTAACAGTAAGCGGAACAATTTCAAACTCTTCCGGAGATATTGAATTAAATGATAACACAAACATTACTGGTACACTTACAGTAAGTGGTCTTACTACTATTAACAATAAACTAGATGTTAATGGACAAATTGATTTAGGTGACTTGCGTATTGACGCAAACAATATTGAAACACAAACATCAAACAGCAACTTAAGAATTGCCGCAAATGGTACTGGATTCTTAGAACTTGAAGGCGATGTAAGATTAAATGGTGTAGTAAGTTTAAGTGGTACAAATGAATTAATCATAGGTAGCACACAATCACCGTCTACAATTAATATGGCATCAACTGTAACATTTGTAACAGCAAATGATTGGACTAGTGCAAGTGCTGGATTAGCGTTTGCTACATTACCAGACGGTGGACAAGAAGGCCAAATGAAGATCCTTAAAATGAAAAATCGAGGACGTTATTCATTAGACGGTGTTTCATTCTTTGATAGATATGTTGAAGTTTCATTAAAAATTAACGGTGCCGCAAGTACAATAGATTTAAGTAATGGAACCAATAACGAGCATGGCGCCCTTACACTTATTTGGCACTCAGGAAGTTGGTGGCTAGTAAGTGAATACATTGAAACATAATATACAGCAAAATAAATACTTGCAAGGAGTGAATAATGTCTAAACCTACATGGATCACACAAGCAGGTAGCCTTGGTACAATTCAAGAAAAAGAAACACAAAATATTAGCCTTAGTACCTCAGGCGATAATGTAACACTGAAATTAATAAGTGGAACCCTACCGGCTGGTATGCGTTTACAAGGAACTAGTTTAATTGGTACTCCTTTTGATGTTGCAAAATCAACAAGATATGAATTTGTAATTAGAGCAAGTAATAGCGAAGGGTCAATTGATAGAACATTTACATTAACAGTAGAAGGTGAAGATCCACCAATTTGGTTAACACCTCAAGGTACATTAGATATTGGTCCTAATGGCGAATATTTTATTATGAATAAGTCACCAATTGATTATCAATTAAGTGCAAGTGATTTAGATCTAAGTGCTGGCGATGAACTAGAATTTTATCTAGATGACCTAAGTGGTAGTCTACCTCCTGGTATTGTTTTAAGTAGAGATGGAAAACTTACGGGTATTATTAATGCTCCGCTTACACTAGATTATAAAGCAACAAACGCAAATTACGACCAACAACAGTTTGATGCATTTCCTTATGATTACGGCGGTGGTACAGAAGAAGGTGATGCAGTACCAAAGTACCTTTCAAGATACTATGAATTTGAAGTTACTGTAAGTGATGGTATTACTAGAGAACGAAGAAAGTTTAGAATCTTTGTTATCAACGAACAACAGTTTAGAACAGATACTACACTTATTAGTATTGATAGTGAGACACTTTTATCAAGTGCAACATATCTAAGAGCACCTATTTGGTTAACAACAGGTAATCTTGGAATACGCAGATCAAACAATTACGTAACTATTCCATTAGAAGTGTATGATCCTAACCAATACAGTGGTGATGTAGTTTATGAAATTGTTCCTCTAGAAGATAGCACACCAAGTGCTTTACCAAATGGATTAGATATTGATAGTACCAACGGAGTTCTTTTTGGTAAAGTGCCATATCAACCGGCGGTTACAGAAACATTTACTTTTAGAGTAAGAGCAACTAGAACTGACAGTGTAAATGGTGAACAGACTTTTAGCCAAAGAACATTTATTATCAAGATACAAGGTGAAGTTGATAGTACAATCAAATTTACAAGCAACGAACTTATTGGTACACTTGTTCCTAATCAATTTAGTACACTTCAAGTTGTTGCCGAAACAACACTACCAAATGCTGATGTAAGATATAGTCTTGTAAGTGGTAACTTGCCTCCGGGCATTAAACTTGCAGGCGACGGAACACTAATTGGTAAAGTACAACAGATACCAGATACAGGACAACAAAACGGTTTAACAACTATCGATCTAAATAGTTTCGGTCTTAATAGTTTCCTACTTGATGGCGGTTCTACATCAATTGACAAAGAATACAGATTTACTGTACAGGCTAAAGATTACTATCTTGCTAGTGCAGTTACAAAAGATTTTAAAGTAAGTATTAGTGCTGATAGTTTAACACAGTACAGTAATATCTTTTTAAGACCATTGCTATCAAAAGAAAGTAGACTGTACTACTACAACTTTATTACAGATGACAAAATATTTACTCTGAACAGTTTGTACAGACCTGCTGATGAACAGTTTGGCATTCAAAAGAATTTATCTATGCTGTTACAACATGGTATAGAAACGTTGGCTATTGAAAAATATGTGCCAACACTTGCTCGTAACTTTAGCAGAAAAAATTATCGCTTCGGTGCTATCAAAAGTGCTGTTGCAAAAAATAGTAATAACGAAGTAATATATGAGATCATCTATGTGGAAATGGTAGATGAACTTGAACGTGGAGACAAATCCGTTAGTAGCAGAGTATCAATAAGCGGCGATAGCAAAACAATTGATACCAGTCAGGATAAGTTTAAAGTATCAACTAACTTGATTACAGTAGATCAACTAGTTGAAAAGTTTGTTTATCCTAACAGCACAACTGCTATGAAGGAGCGTTTTGCCCAAATGTATCCTGAAAACGACAGTACATTGATTCAGATTAATGATAGATTCCTACCACTTTGGATGCGTAGTATTCAACCTGATTCGGGTACTAGTTTAGGATATATTAAAGCAGTCCCGATTGCGTATGTTAAGCCTGGTACTAGCATAAGTATTATTAAGAATATTGAAGATAGTGAATTTGACTTCAAAAACATTAACTTTGATATAGATCGCTTAACCATAGATAGTGTTGAGGGACTAAAGGGTGATAAATACATTGCATTTCCAAAAAGGAAGGTAATTTAATATGGCAAGTAATATAGACACAAATAACATTGACGAAACGTATCCAGTCGCTGGACAGGATAATGATTCACAAGGATTCAGAGATAACTTTCAAAACATTAAAACTGCAATAGGTGTTGCAAAAAGTGAAATCACTGATTTACAAAACAATTCACCATCATTAACATCAGACAATGATTTTAATGGAGGAGTAATTAGTAATGCAGTTACTAAAGATATAACACAAAAAACAAATCAAAATATTATTAATGGTACTGATGATGTGATTGATTTTAGTGCAGGTCCGTATCAAAGACTTACACTACAAATTGAAAAAGATGATGTTAATAGTATTAACTTTAGAAACTTCGGACCAAACGATACACTTACACATATTAGATTAGAAATTACAAGTCAAGAAGGTGGCGATGCTGGAAAAACTGCAAGAGCATTTGAAATCAACATCGGCGGTTCACCTATATACTTTAAACAAACACTACCGAATGATGAGAGTTCTGCATTGAGTTTTCCAATGGATCTAACTAAAGATGATAACTCTAGATATGTGTTTGACGTATGGACTTGGTCAACTTCAGGAGGTGTACCTGCAAACCTTTTTGTTGATTACGTAGGCAAGTACACTTATACACCATAATGCTACATCCACTACAAGAAGACGTAACACTTCTTAAAGACGATGAATTGGAAGAAAAAATTAGAGACCTCTCTAAAAAATATCTTCTAGCGAGTCGATACAGCAACCAGTCTGTGCTAGGACAAATGCAAATGCTACTAACTACTTACAAGGAAGAACAAACTAGGCGTTTGAGAAAACAGTATCAAGAAACTATTTCTCAAGCAAAAGACGAAGTTGAAACCGATTTAAACGAGTTAGTAAATGTTGACAAACAATAGCGATAAAGATTTAGTAGCAAACTTTTTTTCATGGGAAACACAATTTGATTCAATCGTTGCAATAGACGACACTGTGTATCCTAATACTTATAATGTAAAAATAAGTTTTCTACCAAAAATAACAGATATTAAATTACAAAACAATAGTTTCGAAAGAATAAAATATTTGTTTCACAAACTGTGTGAAAACAGTGTAATTTTACAACCAAAAAGTTCTTTAGAAAATGTCTTTTTCAAAATGCCTGTAAACAAAATTTTGTTACCAGGCAATCCATATGATCAATTATTGGCGATTACATTATTTCATAAATGCAAAGCAATATCAGGAAAATATATCCATTTTGGACAAATAACTCTTGACAGCAAGTTAGGAGATAATGTACAATATACAGTAGATACTGATAGTTATGAAAACAGTAGTTTGAATACAGATGAATGGAATAAAACAATTATTGAAAAGCCTTGGTGGGAAAGAAATGACACTGCAACTTTTGATCAAGTTATTGGTGAAGACAAATACTGGCAAGGTGCTAAGAGTTGGAGAGATTTAGGATATGGATCAAATGCACCTAAAAAAGAATTCAAACCAACCATCCTGGACGGCGGTAGAAGTTAATTCTAACGGCAAGACAGTCTTAGACGAAACTAATATACTTGAACTGTTATATCAAGACAAACAAGAAAATGTTCAGTCTTGTATTGTAAAAAATACAGATGATATAAAGAAGTATAAACAATTTGTTAATTTAAATAAAGACAATTTTCAAAAGTTTAATACACAAGAAGATGACGTAGATCGTGATGGATTTGATCAACGTAATAGAGAAAATTGGTTTATTCCACAAGAATATAAAGATATTGATATTGAACAGTATGTGTTAGACTTATGTAAAACGCCTGCAGAAACTGAACGTGTGCAAAAAGAATTAGAATTGTACAGATCACATGCTATGATAGATGTTTTAAAATGTTTAAAATACATTATTGATACACTTCGAAACAATAACTTAATTTGGGGTGTAGGTAGAGGAAGTTCAGTAGCAAGTTATGTATTGTATTTGATGGGTGTACATAAAGTAGACAGTATCAAATATGATCTAAATCCAGAAGAATTTTTAAGGTGATTTCTTCTACATAAGTAGTATTACAAAGGAGGCAATATGGGAAAAACACATAGATCAATGCAGGGCAGACAAATTGACATGGAAAAACTCCGTGCCCAAAATGAACTCATGCCTGCTGTAGGAAACATGAAAGTAAATGCACGTGGTGACGAACTTGGCGCAGGTGGAAAAGTTATACGTACTAGAGAGCAAATTATGGCTGAATATTACGAAGCAAATCCAAATGCGGCTCCAGATCCTAAAGCAAAAGTAAAAACAGAAACAACACAAGGTAGTGCTGTGCCGCCACCGAAAAATTTGAAAATTGAAGATACACTAGTATCAACAGTTGTAGAAGAAACTGTGGAAGAGCCTAAAACACCTGAAATGGAAAACGAAACACTTGCTAAAGTTGAAGAAAAAGTTGCTGAAAAAACAATTGAAGCAGTACAAAGAGCAAGACGTAGACGTAGTGGTATTGAAGAAGCAACAGGAGAAGAATAGATGCCAGCATCAATGACAATACATAAAGGTAATGTTAAAGCCAAAGGTGAAGATGTTCTATTAACTAACATGTACTTTGGCGAAGAAAAAACTAAAGGCGGTTTAATTATTAGTTCAGACGACGGCAAGGAACGTGGCATTAAACCTCGTTGGGGACAAGTATTTTCAATTGGTCCCGGTTACAAACATCAAGACGAAATTAAGATCGGCGACTGGGTATTATTAGAGCACGGTCGTTGGTCAAGAGGTATTCATATCGAAGACACTGATGGAGTTGAATGGATTATTAGAAAAGCAGATACAGACGCTATTTTAATGGTTACTGAAGACGAACCAGCAGAAGTTACAGAATGGATTACATTGCATAGAGAATCAACACAGTATCTCAAAGAGAAACGTGAAGCAATGGATAATGCTTCAGACGGTCCTGCAATTACAATTAGAAAAGCACCTAAACAAGTAACAGAGGAGTAAAAATGTTCACAGCAGTATTAGTGACCATAACTGGTTTGTTTATGTATGACAACTCAGCCTTTTTCGCAGAAGTTAAAAAAGAACGTGAACAAGGTTATAAGTTTGAATATGTAGGAAAACAGAAAGCCGATGAATACAAATATTCACTACCTGTAGTAAATCAGGAAACAGGTGAAAAGTTCATCTATTGGGAACATCAAAAGCCAGAGGAGAAGTAATTGGCAAACGTCGACCTAAACAAATACAAAGAATTTGTAGAACAAGTAACAAGTGAAGAAAGTAACAATGTTGCACACATGCATCATAGAATGGTTGAAATTAGCGAAAAGGTTAATCCTGCATTGCTACTAACAGGTGCAATTGGTATTGCATCAGAAGGAGGAGAGTTTAGTGAAATTGTTAAAAAATGTATCTTCCAAGGTAAACCAATGGATGATGAAACTGTCTTTCATTGCAAACGAGAACTTGGCGATATTATGTGGTATTGGATTAATAGTTGCCGGGCATTGGGTCTCGATCCTAATGAAGTTGTAGCAGAGAATGTTAACAAATTAAAAGCACGTTACCCAGGTGGCGAATTTGATGTCCACTACTCAGAAAACAGAAAAGAAGGCGATCTCTAAGAAGCCTGACATAGTAGCGAACACACACTCGCTACTATGCTTATCAATGTTTGGCAAAAACAAATTAGAAAACTATTGACAAATTTCTTAATCGGCATTACAATAATAAAATGAGTAATGAGGACGATGATTATTTAGAAGACGACGAACTCTATGAAACTGTTAGTGAAGTCGTGGCTAAACTCTTAAATGACGAAAACAACGATCAGTTGTTGGTTGCTAGTTATCTATTTGCTAATGCTCTCAAGATATACAGAACACATCTTGACGATGACGACTATTACGCAATACTAGAAGAAATATGGGATCGTCTGTTTGAAGATGACATGCAAAATAGGACACTACATTAATGAAAATCGGAATAACATTTTCTGCATTTGATTTATTTCATAGCGGACACGTTGCTATGCTCAAAGAAGCAAAAGAAAACTGTGATCATATGATGGTAGGATTACAAACAGATCCTACAATAGATCGTCCAGAAAAGAATAAACCAATCCAAAGTGTGTTTGAAAGATATGTCCAATTAGAAGGCTGTAAGTATATTGACCAAATTATACCGTATGCTACTGAAAAAGATCTAATAGACATACTGCTAACATATAATATTGATGTAAGATTTATTGGTGAAGAATATAAAACCAAACAGTTCACAGGCAAGCAATTATGTGTTGACAAAGGCATAGAAATATACTATAATAAAAGGCAACATTCATTTAGTACAAGTGGATTAAGAAAAAGGATAGAACAAAATGGCTAAAGATTTATGGGTAGAAAAATATCGTCCTAAAGAAGTAAAGGACTATGTTTTTAGAGACAAGGCACAAAAAGACCAAGTAAACGGTTGGGTAAAAGACAAAAGCATTCCACACTTGCTGTTTAGTGGACACGCAGGTATAGGTAAGACAACACTAGCAAAAGTATTGCTAAATGAACTGGAAGTTAATGAATATGATGTACTAGAGATTAACGCATCACGTACAAACTCTGTAGAAGATGTACGTGACAAGATTGTTAACTTTGTACAGATGATTCCCTTTGGTGACTTCAAGGTTGTGCTACTAGATGAGGCGGATTACTTGTCGCCAAACGCACAAGCGGCATTACGTGGGGTTATGGAAGAATACCATAACACAGCAAGATTTATTTTAACCTGTAACTATCCTAACAGAATTATTCCAGCCATTCATTCACGTTGTCAAGGGTTTCATATTACAAATGTTGATCAAACAGAGTTCACAGCACGTATAGCCACTATCCTGCTAGAAGAAGGTGTTGAACCAGATCTAGATGTACTTGATACGTTTGTAAAAGCAACATATCCTGATATGCGTAAGTGTATTAATATGTGTCAGATGAATAGTACAACAGGTAAATTACTTCCGCCACAAAAAGGTGACACTGGTGAAAGTGATTACAAAGTTGAAATGGTAGAATTGTTTAAAGCAGGTAAAATTCAAGAAGCACGTAAACTTGTCTGTAGTCAAGCAAGACCAGAAGAAATGGAAGATATTTTCCGTTGGTGCTATGATAATCTTGATGTGTTTTCTAAAGAAGAAGACAAACAGGATCAAGCAGTATTAATTTTAAAACAAGGACTAGTAGATCATTCATTTGTTGCTGATCCAGAAATAAACATGAGTGCTACACTTATTAAGTTAGCAAGGCTGGGAAAGGAATAATCTGAAGATAAGATACTATCATAAAATAGATGGCTGGCGTTGGTTAGGGTTTATACTAGCAATGGTCAGTGCATTTACTCTAAGCGGCGGTAACCCTGATGTACAATGGTTGGGTTGGTCAGTTGCACTAGTATCTTGTAGTATTTGGATTTATATGGGAGTTAAAGATAAAGATATACCTAGAGCATTAATGGAACTGATGTATCTATTATTAGCAGTAAGAGGTGTATGGAATTGGGTAGGACAATGATTAAGGAATTATTTCCAACGTACATATATGAAAATAGCAATATTGTAGATAAAAATTGTTTACAATCTTTATATGATTATGTATTGCTTAATGGCAACGATGTAATTGTTACTCCTAAAGAATTGCCAGAATTGGAAGTATTACAGAATAAAATTACTCAAGGTGTATTAGAATTAAAAGACTATTATGATTTCAGTAATGTAAAAGTATCTAATAGATTTTGCACACATTTTTTTCCTATTTCAAAAGAATCAGATATGGAAACACACAGCGATGACTTAGGCGACTATGGTCGAAAATTTATTTCATTTTTTTATCTTGAAGCAGATCAAGAAGCAGGCGGAGAATTAGAATTTTTTGATCCTAGATGGTCTAATGCTCCATGGAATAATATAGCAGAAAGTTATAAGGTAACGCCTGTAACAAATAAACTTGTTATTTTTCCTGTGTTCCTTTGGCATAAAGTAAACAAATATTTTAGCAATAAATCACCAAGAATGGCATTAGATGCTGTAATAAGAGTAGACTGATGTTTATTTTAGAAGATCCAAAACCTATTTTTAATTGGGAAGTAGTTGTTAATGATGTTATCGATGATACAGATATTAGTCTAATTGAAAAATACGTTAAAAACAATCCCAGTAAATTACAATCAGCAAATGTTAAAAACGATCATAATCCTAATGCTGTTAATAAAGATGTGCGTGTAACAAACATCATGTGGTTAGATGATATGGAAGCAATACTTCCTGCTTATCAAAAAATACAAAACATTATACATCAAATTAATAATACTCGTTATAAATTTAATATTTCAATGTTAGAACCGTTGCAATATGGAGAATACAATAGCAATGAAGGTGGACATTATGATTGGCATTATGATACTTTTTTAAGACATCCAGGAAATAATGTTAGAAAACTTTCATTTAGTATAGGATTAAATGATGATTACGAAGGTGGAGAATTAGAATTTTTCAGCAGTGATGGTGACATAAAGTATAAAACTGAAAAGGGGAAACTGATAATGTTTCCTAGTTTTATTTCACATAGAGTTAATCCTGTAACAAAGGGTACTCGAAAATCTATTGTGGGATGGGTACATGGACCAAACTTCTGTTAAAATTAGTGTTGAAGAATGGAACAAGTTTTTTAAAAATTACACTTACGAATTTATTCAAGATCCGAATTATAGATTAGGACAAGCATTTTGTAATAAATTTGAACATGTAGCACAAATAATGGACCAAACTTATTTGCTTTTTTATCAAACAAATAATAAAGAAGCATGGGAAATTATAAAAAAATATATTGATGGAGATGTAGATGAGCCATTTAGTAAATGACAAATGTATAATGTGTAAACATACTGACTGCGTAGAAGTATGCCCGGTAGATTGTTTTTACGAAGGGGAAAATATGTTAGTAATTAATCCTAACGAATGTATCGACTGCGGTGTGTGTATTCCAGAATGTCCTGAGGATGCAATTTATCAGACAGACGATGTTAATGACCCGTGGTATAAACACAACGAGTATTTTTCAATCGAAGCCAATTGGCCTAATATTAATTTGAAGAAAGATCCTATGCCTGAACATGAAAAGTTTAGTGTGCAGTCAGACAAAACTAAACTATTCAGTAAAAATCCTGGCAAGTAGTTAAAGTTCGCCGTAGATTTCTAGCACTTCCTTAACTGCTTGATGTCTTTCAATATCCTTTCTATCAAATTTGCACACGGCTATGTGTGTTCGTTTCACATTGGTTTCTAGTCTTTCTACGAAATCTAATAAACCGTTATCTTTGATTCGATCTGCCTGTTGAAGATCTCCTGTAACTACCATTCGTGATCCTTCACCAATCCTAGTTAGTAACATCTTCATTTGGCTCGGTGTAGCGTTTTGCATTTCATCTGCTATGATGTATGCATTTTTAAACGTTCTACCTCTCATATATGCCAAAGGCGCAATTTCAATCACCTCCTCTTCTATCATACCTTTGATTTCATTTTTAAAGAAATACTCACCGAGTACATCAAAGATTGGTCGTGTCCATGGCTCCATTTTTTGTTCAAGTGTTCCTGGTAAAAAACCGTGTTGTTCGTCCACGCTTACAGCCGGACGTGTGATCACGATTTTATCAACCTGTTTCTCCTTGAACGCTTTTATAGCCATTACGACACCCAGCATTGTTTTACCCGTACCCGCAGGGCCGACAGAAAATACAATGTTTTTCCTATAATCTTTGAGTGTTTCTAGGTAAGTTTCCTGATTTAAATTACGCGGAAGTATGGTAACTTCCTGCTTCTTTTTGACATAGTTATTGTAATCAATAACATTTTCTGAACGTTGTCTGCGTTCTTTGCGTTTTGCTCTAGACAATATTGACCTCCTAAATTGTTGGTTTAACAATGTCCGACTGCAATAGTATTTAAAAGAAACTGCGGATTTATATAGTATAATATAATTTTTTAAAAGGTTCTTGATACGATAAATAAAAGTGGAGACTAAATTATGTACGATATCGTTAAAATTATTGAAAATGTAAAGGGCATATACGAGTCTAATAACACGGTTAGAATATTGAAGGATTTTGAGCGTGTACTAGACGAATTAGACATGTATGTTTACGAAAACTGGGAAAATGGTGAACTAGTTGAAGGTCCAATAGACTCGCGACACGTTATTAAGTGTAGTTTTATGTGGCCACTAAAAGAAATGCCTAATCCTGTTGCAGGTCAAAGGCTTCTCGACTATGGTTGTAAAGTTTCATATAAAAAGGACTTTTTAGTTCAACCGAGAGAAGTTAAAACACAAGACGACTATCGTCCAGGAACTAAAAAAGGTAAAATTGACCAACACCCTATTTGGATTGTTGAAATAGCAATGCCTAAAAGTTTAATTCACGATATGTACAAAGGTTACTTAAAAAACATTGATGAAATGATTAACGGTGATCCAGACGAAATCGTAACACAGCCATCAATTCAATCAGAAGAAAATTCAGACGTGGAGCAAATGAATGAGCCTCAAGCCTAACGACTTAGAAAATTTTGTAAACGAAATATTTACTATTGACTCATTTAAATCAAAAATGGGAAAAGATGATAAAGTTGCTGTTGTGGCTTTTGAAGTTACAGATCGAGAGCCAGCAAAAGATTTAATGAACTTTATCGAAAAAGGTTACGAATTTGTACTAGATGCTGATATTAGTTCTGGTGAAAACACAAAAGGCAAGTATGATGTATTTGTTGAAATTGAGAGAGATCATCATTTAACAAAAAATATTAAAAAACTTCTCGACGATGTTTCTAAGATTGCTGGAATTGATGAATGGAAATACAGATATTATAAAGGAGTCGAAAGCAAAGAATTTACAGAAGATGCTGAAATTCCTGCAACTTCGGATGAATATACTGCAACTATCGAAAGATATAAACAAGGTGAATTGGACAGATTTTTCAATAGGGGAACAACTGAACAAAAGTACGTTAAAGATAACATAATCGAATTTGGAAAACACGCATCCGGAAAAATTAGAATGCAAGAAATTGATGAGGGATCAGTTCTTGACATGACAACAAAATACAAGGGTGCTATCAAATTGGAAGACACTTCAATGTCAGAAGTATTCTTCCTCACAAAGTTCTTTGGTAATTATAACATATATAAAATAGATGAAAACTTCTTCTTTACAAACGGAAGTAAGTTAAAAGTTTTAAAAAGGTTATAATATGGATATAACAGGCATTTTTTCGGTGCCATTCGGAGAAGCAAAACTCGATGTCGATAATCAATCGCTGATAGATTTTGCTTATAAGGTTAAAGAACATAATCCGGGCGTCGAACGTGCAGGAGGTTATCAGAGTCCTTGGATTGATCCACAGGAACCACTTTGGAAACCATTGGTAGATAAAGTACAGGATCATGCAAAGACGTTGGGTGAAAAACTTTATATGCTAAAGCCGGAGTTGGAATTAAGTGTTGTAAACGGTTGGGTTAACATTAACAATCCAAGCCACGAGCAATTACATAACAACTTCTATCATATGCACGGAGGATATTTTACCAGTTTTGTTTACTATGCAAAGGTAAAAGAAAATTGTGGTAATTTAATTTTAACTCCGCCTCATGGTATGCTAGACTATGTTCTTAATGAACATACTATGACCGGACAAAATCTATACAACCATCAAAGATGGTGTGTAGTTCCTGAGCAAGGAAAACTAGTTTCGTTTCCTGCTTGGATAACACATTTTGCAGAAAGCAATAACTCTGACGAAGATAGAATTAGTTTTGCTTTTAATGCAGTAATAAGAGAAAAGGAGACGCATAAACATGGCACAATCGAACTATAAAGACTGCTTAGAAATGATTTTACATCATGAAGGCGGTTACGTAAATCACCCCAAAGACCCTGGCGGTGAAACTAACTTGGGTGTTACTAAAAGAGTTTACGAAGAATGGGGTGGAACCAAGGACATGAAGGACCTAACGGTTGATGATGTTGCACCTATCTACGAAAAAAATTATTGGGGACGTATGAAATGTGATGATATTCCTAGTGGTTTAGATTTGTGTGTATTTGACTTTGGTGTTAATGCAGGTACAGGACGATCAGCAAAATATCTACAAACAATGATTGGTACGGTTGCTGATGGTGGTATTGGTCCTAACACACTTAAGAAGTTAGGCGAATATATCGACGAACATGGTATTGAAAATGCTATTAAAAACTTTCAAGAAGCACGTCAAAGTTATTATGAAAGTCTAAGCACATTTGATACTTTTGGTAAGGGTTGGACTCGAAGAGTTACAGAAACTACAGAGGCCGCTCTTAAAATGGTATGAGAAAAGTCTGTCAAAATTGTGGAAGAGAACACGAAGGTAAGTTGGTAGAAACTTTTACTGACGGAGATGGCAAACCATTAGATATAGTGGTTTGCGAAAATCCTAGATATGAAACAATTTCGATAGAAGATTTTTGGAGACATTATGTTTAGTTCAATTAAAATTGCAATGGTGTTAATTATGTTAGCAGGTGCCGGTGGTGGATTTGTTTATGTAAAAACACTTAAAAGTGATCTTGCTATTAGCGAAGCGAATAATGCAAAACTAGTAGAAAGTGTAGAATCACAAAAGGCTGTTATCGAACAACAGGCAAAAGATTTTAAAGCAATACTAGCCGCGAACAAAGAACTCGAAGATAAAAACAGAGTTTTACAAGCGGAATTTAAAGCACTGGATCAACGTTTTAACAAAATCAACGGCAAGGGCGAAGTACGCGACATTGGTAAACTTGCTGAAGAAAAAGCAAAACTAGTTGAACGTGTAATTAATAAGGCAACTAACAAAGCAATGAGATGTGTTGAAATTGCAATGGGTTCGCCGTTAACGGAGGAAGAGAGAAATGCTACTAAGAAATCTGAGATTAATACAGAATGTCCTAGCCTTGCTAATCCTAACTACGTTCCTTACTAGTTGTAGTACGGTACAGAAGTTAGATATTTTCAAGACTGAAGTTGAAAGAGCACCTCTAAATCTTCCTAATCCCGAAACTCCTAAATTAGAAGAAATTAAGTGGGTGATTATTACTAGTGATAATGCAGAAGAAGTATTTGCTAAACTGAAAGAAAAGGGCAAAGATCCTGTGCTATTTGGTTTAAGTGATGACGACTATCAACTGCTTTCTAAAAACTTTGCACAGATTCGTGCTTACATGATCAAACAAGGTGCTACACTAGATCAATATCGTAAGTATTACGAAGAAGATAAAACAGCAAAAGAAGATAAATCAAAGAAGTAACTCCCTGGTATTTGATGCCTTGGACTCTGATATTAGGGATATAATCGATAAATACTCACATAACAAGGGGCGTAGTTATGTGGGAAATAATACAACAAATGGCTGGAGATAGACTATGGATCTATACAGCAATCGCAGGATCAATTACTGGTGCGGCGTTTCTGTATTGGTTCAAGGACACACAAATGGCAACATGGGGTGTTCGAAAATTTGATTCTGCTCTAGAGTATCTAGCAATACGTTGGGGTTGGACCTGGTTACAAAACGATCCAAATGCTTGGCGTGTAAAGTATCCCAAGATAACTTCAAAAATTGACGAGTTAGAATCTCGTATTAAAAAACTAGAGGGTAAAAAATAATGGCTGAAGATAAAATTGTAGTACCAGCAGACAAAGATACTGCTTCTAAAAAAGTATCAGTTGAATTAGAAGTTGACACAAGTGTAAAAGATCTAGGACCAAATCCATATGCAAGATTAATACATTTGGCTCGTGCAGTCGATAGTTGGAGAATTTTTCCAAGAGTATTCATTACAACATACATTGTTCTATTATACAAAGTTGTAGTTTGGTATATGGCACTTCCAAACCCTACTATGGAACAATCAGGTTTGGTTAGTATCGTAGTTGGTGCTGGCGCGGCTTGGTTTGGTCTTTATACAGGTTCAAGCAAAAAGTCAGACAAATAGTAATTGACAAATACCTAAAATAAGTATATAATACTAGTATGGACTATTATGACATTTTAGGTGTTTCTCGTGATGCCTCCGAAAAAGAAATCAAAACTTCTTTCCGTAAATTAGCGGCAAAGCACCATCCTGACAAAGGTGGTGATTCAAAAAAGTTTGTAGAAATAAAAGAAGCATACGAAACTCTTAATGATCCAAAAAAGAGACAAATGTATGATCAATTCGGAACCGCTGATCCGCAACAAGCAGGATTCCAACAACAAGGCTTTGGCGGGTTTGGTGGAATGGGTGGCTTTGAAGACATGTTCGGAAATATATTTGGTCAAGGTGTAGACGAAGAAGTTATTTTTGGTCCAGGAGGAATACACAGACGAAGTAGAAGGGTACAACGTAATCATAATTTAAAAATTGAATTATACATATCTTTAAAGCAGGCATACTTTGGACATAAAGCAACCGTTACTATTCCTGTAAAAGGAGGTCAAGCAACTAGAACAATTGATGTTGATGTTCCAAAAGGTATTAATGACGGACAAACGGTTAGATTGAGAGGATTGGGTGACGATTCAATTAGAGGAGTTCCACCAGGCGATCTTCACATGTTTATAAGAATAAACGAATATAATGGTTTTAAACGTGATGGTTTTGATTTATATTATGACTTGACAATAAACATTTTTGACCTTATACTAGGATGTAAACCTAATATAGAACATATAAATGGACACACATATCAACTTAATGTTCCTGCTGGAACACAACCTGAAACAATTTTAAGTATGAAGGGTTTAGGTATGCCGTATTTAAATGCTAGTAATACAGGCACACTTTACGTTAGGATAAAAGGACAAATTCCACAAAACCTAACCACAGAGCAACTTGAGTTGATAACTACATTGAGAGGAAAATAAAATAATGGAATTACTATATTACCCAGACGAGTTTTTAGATAAACAAGTTAAACCTTTTGATTTTGAAAATCCTATTAAGGATCCAAAAGAAATTAAAAAAGAAATGCTTGATATTATGTATGATAAAGATGGTGTTGGTTTAAGTGCAAATCAAGTAGGCATTGATGCACAAGTATTTGTTATGGGTAGCAGACATGTTCCAGATAAGAGTGCAATCTTCTTTAATCCAAAAGTTGTTGAAGCAAGTGAAGAAACAATTACTGATGTCGAAGGTTGTCTAAGTTTTCCGAATATATTTGTAAAAGTAAAACGTCCTGCTTGGATTGTTGCAGAGTTTCAGGATGAAAACGGGGAAACAAAAAGAGGAAGAATTTTAGAGTATGATGCTAGATGCTACTTGCATGAACTAGATCATTTACTTGGTATTACATATAAAGACAGAGTATCTAAACTTAAATGGGATATGGCTGTTAAAAAATCACAAAAACAATTATTAAAATTAAAAAAACAAGGAATTCAATATGCTTGAACCTAATGAACATTTAGAACGAATTTTTGAATCCGGTATTAAGTTAGCACAAGACGGGCACCACGAATATGTAACCGTTGAGCATTTTTCTTATGCACTGGTGTTAGATGAAGACTTTAAAAAAGTTTTAAAAGAATTCGGAGCGGATGTTGATAAAATTTCACAAGAACTATTTCAATTTATTAGCACAAAGTTAGATGATATTGTAACTGAAAAGCGTGGTAGACCTCAAAAAACACAGGCATTAGAACGTGTTTTAAATAGGGCCTTTACACAAACACTATTTCAAGGTCGTACAACAATCGAACCTAGCGATGTATTTTTAAGCATCTTGAAGGAAAAGAAATCGTTTAGTGCATTTCTTTTACGTAAGCACGGTGTTGACTCTGAAAAATTTAGCAACTTTATTGAGGCTGAACAAGTTATTGGAGAAGCGGCAAGTGAACAATATAGTGCAGGACAACTTGAAAGAGTTATTACCACTTTCTGCACAAATTTATCAATGAGATCAAAACAAGGAAAAATAGATCCTGTAATTGGTAGAGGCAAAGAACTTGAAGAAACTATACTAATCCTTGCTCGTAGACAAAAAGCAAATGTAATGTTGGTTGGTGATCCTGGCGTAGGTAAAACTGCTATCGCTGAAGGACTTGCAGTTGAAATTGCAAATGATAATGTACCAGAGTTTATTAAAGAGCATACGGTTTATAGTTTAGATATCGGTTCATTAGTTGCTGGATCTAAGTACAGAGGTGACTTTGAAGAACGACTTAAAATGGTTATTCATGCACTAGAAAAGAAAAAGAAGTGTATTCTTTTTATTGATGAAGCACACATGATGAACGGTGCTGGCAGTGGTGGACAAGGACAAGCAAACGATATGGCTAATATGCTTAAACCAGCACTAGCAAAAGGAACTATCAAAGTTGTTGCATCAACTACTTGGGAAGAATATCGTAAAAATTTCGAAAAAGATCGTGCATTAATGCGTAGGTTTCAACGTGTCACGGTTAATGAACCAGATGAAGAAACAACAATTGATATTTTAAAAGGTATTAAAAAATACTACGAAGAACATCACGGTGTTAAGATTACAGAAAAAGCAATCGAAAATGCTGTTAAGTATTCAATAAAATATATTGCAGACAAAAAACTTCCAGATAAAGCAATTGATATTATCGATCGTGCTGGTGCAAGATTTAAAATACTTGATAAAAAAGATGGTATAGTTGATCACGATGAAGTTGTTTATGAAATTGCTAAGGTAACAAATTTACCATTAGAGCAAATTGCGGCCAAAGAAACAGAGACAATGCGTGATCTTGAAAAAGATATGAAAACTAGAGTGTTTGGTCAAAACGAAGCAATTGACGGATTGCTTGATAAGATCTTTATTGCCCAAGCAGGACTTAAATCGCTTAACAAGCCTGTCGGTTCATTCTTATTTGTAGGACCAACAGGTTGTGGTAAAACAGAAACAGCAAAAGTACTTGCTGAGGAAATGGGAACCACTCTTGTACGTTTTGACATGAGTGAATTCCAAGAAAAACATTCTGTTGCTAAGTTTATTGGTGCACCTCCAGGCTACGTAGGCTTTGAAGAAGATGCAGGTCAACTTATTACCAAACTACAAGAACATCCTAATTGTATCCTATTGCTAGACGAAATCGAAAAAGCACATAGAGATGTTGCTAATATTTTACTAGGACTAATGGACAATGGATTCGTTACAGGAAGCAATGGTAAGAAAGCAGATGCTCGTAATGCTATTATTATTATGACCAGTAACCTCGGTGCAAGAGATATGGAAAAGAATGCTGTAGGTTTTGGTAGAATGGATAGAGACGGAGAAGATGACGAAGCAGTTAATGATTTCTTTGCTCCAGAATTTAGAAACAGATTAGACGGTGTTATCAAGTTTGATAAACTTGAAAAATCTACAATGACACTTATCGTTGATAAGTTTATTAAAGAACTTAACGATCTAGTTAAAGATAAAGGTATATTCATCGAACTATCTGATGCTGTTAAGACACACTTAATCAAAAAAGGATTTAATCGTAAAATGGGTGCAAGACCTTTACAAAGAGTTATTGATAATGAGATTAAAAAGCCTATGAGTAAGGAAGTGCTCTTTGGAAAATTAATAAGTGGAGGACACGTTTATGTTGATTATCTAGATGGTAAGATAACCCTAGATGTAAAACCATTTATGCCAGATCCAGAGGAGCAAGTTGTTGAAGACACAGCACACGAGTAAATTATTTTATAATAAATTTACCCATAAAATTTCTCTAAATATTCCGCATATTGCCGCTACTCGATATATGAAGAAGCAAACTATCGAAGCGTTACTTAACTGCGAAACCTATGAGCAATGGATAAGCACAAGAAAATTAACGGACAAAAGTCATTACATGTACATAGGTGTTTCTGACCTACAGACAAACACCGAAAGGCTTGTAAACAGAGAGAAAAAACTTTGGAAAAACAGGTTTACCATTTATAAACTAATTAGTTTTATTAATGAACTTTCTCTTGAGAATATTACATTTACAAAAAGGATAGAAGGTAATAATATCAGTCTTTTTTTAAATGATCAAAAATATTTTGATAAGGCTTGCAAAATATTCGCAACCAGTATTGTTGGATTGGTTTGGCCTAAAAATGAAGTGCAAGGATCATACCTGTTAAACAACCCTACAGATGAAATAGTAAAGCAATTACCATATAAAAAGTATAGATTTAAGGCTAATATTAAAGGTTGGTTTAACACGGGGACAAATTTAAAAATGACAGAATGGATACAAAATTATTCTGAAATTAAGGCAACAGATTTAACTTTGAAAGAATTAGATGATGGTTTTACAACAAATGGTAAATTTATATACGTGACAGATAAAAAAACTATGTTATTATTAGAAATGTATCTAGGCAATATATTAAAAGATATTACAACATATAAATTAGAAAGTGAAATAGAAAGCAATGGATAGAAATACAAAGATAGTAAATGAGTTTATAAAACGAAAGATTGTAACGGACGGAACACCCGTTCATGCAATAGTAACAGCCAACGGCATAGGAGGTCAACCAGTTAGAGTAGTAAAAAGAGTTGTCCTTGGAAATCTTCAAAAAGAAAAAGCAAAAGGCTGGACAAGAGACGACGCTGGAAAAGATCATGTGTACAACGTAGCATATTCAAGCATAAAAGCAATTGAAGGCATGGATGTTGATCGTATGGCAAAGGCGTATAAGTTAAAAATCTAATAAATAAAAGTACTATGCCAGGAAAAAGTACAGACATTACATTCACAATCAACGGGTCATCTACCGTACAAGTAGATCATCCGGGTGATAGCACATCAACTACATACACCAGCGATAAAGCCAAAGCAGACGGTTATTATAAAGGTGGTGATGGTTACCATACCATGGCCTTTAAACTATCTGATTTTGTTGGCAAACTAACGGTGCAAGGAACACTAGCAACAGAACCAACAGCAGATGATTGGTTTAATGTTGAATTATTAAATCCAAATAGTTTATCAATTTATAGTGTGGACGCAACGGGAGCCGTAGATGTTGGTGTTGAAATTACAGAATTAGACTACACAGACGCAGGAACTACAATATCAAAAATGTATAACTTTACAGGTAACTTTGTTTGGGTAAGGGTAAAAGTTGATTCGTTTGTACAAGGCACAATTAATCATATTAGGGTAAACTACTAATGTCATATAGAAAGATTAACATTGGTGCAGGAGAAGGCACAGGAGACGGCGATAGCATACGTTTAGCATTTGAAAAATCAAATTCAAACTTTGAAGGTGCTGATAATCGTTTACAAGTTCTCGAAACAGGAGTTGTAAGAGCAGACGGAACCGTAACCGGCAACATTGTACCCGACACTGATGTTACATATGATTTAGGAAGTTCATCAAAAAAGTTTAAAGATTTATACCTAAGCGGTAACACAATTACGCTAGGTAACCAAACAATTAGTTCTAGTGCTAGTGGTATTAGCACATCAGGTAATATTACATCAGCGGGAACAATTCAAGCAACAACTATTACATCAACACAGCCTTCGAATCTATCAGGAACACTTACAGGAGATTTGGTAGGTAGCGTTTATTCGGACGGTTCAGCAACAATGATCGACGGTGTTGCTGGCGTAATATTAGGTGATGTTTCGAATGCCAGTGTAACAACAACACAACTAAATGCTGGTGTTGTAGAAACACAATTAGCAACGGTAACAGCAAATTTAACAATCGGTGATCCTTTAAATCCAGATGTAACTATTGGTTCTTCAGGCGTAACAGCAGACACAATTCAAGGACCAATCGATGCCGCTGATTTTAATATAACAAGTGGTGCGGCTATTAGAGTTAATACTTCTGATAACTTATATCTATCAGGTGAAGGATACATATCCATTAAATCCGGACCTTTGCCAGGCGGAGCACCGACAGATTATTCGGATCTAGATTTATTTGGCGGACCTATTTCACTAAACGGTAACGCCGTGATGATCAATTCCGACGATGTTACATTTAACAACGGTAGCGGTACCGTTGATTTTGGTTCTACTACCGTTGATTTTTCAAGTGCTACCGTTAATGGATTAACTCCAGGTGTTGACCTTACGGCATTTTCCGTAGGTGCGGAAGCATCAGCGAGTGGCGATGGTGGTATCGCATATAACAATTCAACAGGCGTGTTCACATACACTCCACCGGACCTAAGTGGTTATCAAACTACGTTAGTTTCAGGAACCGATATTAAGACCATCAATGGCACTTCATTGCTTGGCTCCGGTGATGTTACTATATCAGCCAGCGGTGCAGACTTATCAGCGGTTAATCAGAACTATACTCCGGATACGGATAACACATACGATTTGGGTATTGCGGCAGGCAACTTCCTAAGATCGGGTTATTTCAAAACCAGCGTGGTAATCGGAACTGGTCAATATACAAATGCAACCTTAACCTACAATGCTAATGGACAACTACAATCAAGTGCAGGAATAAACACTTCCGCATTCTATTCAGATTCTTATATGTCCCTTGAACCAAAATACGGCGGACTTATTTTCTGGATGGACGGTGATCCAGGTGGCGGAACACTGGGTTATTCATCCAACAATGGTTCTAATGAAATGACTTGGTCGGGCGATGTGTATACACACGGTCCAACATATCAATTGGACAAGGATCAAGCAAATCTACAGATTGGTGCTGAAGTTACCAAAACAATCTCAGGAGTTACACTGGGTGCAACAACCAGTTTGAGTTTTAGCGATCCATATTATTTTAATCCCAACTCAACGGTAACCATTACAGGTGTTGTGGGAACAACAGAATTAAACAATCAAACATATTATATAGATTCTTCCAATAATTTATACTCAGATCCTTCACTATCAACACCAATTAATAGTTCAGCGTTTACACCGTATGTATCAGGTGGAACGGCAGTGGTTGCTCCAAGAGCAACAGCAAGTTTACCCGTGTTACATAGTGCTCCTTCGGCACCTAAGAGTGGTATGATGGCAGTGGCTGATGGTACAAATTGGAACCCAACAAGCACAGGAACAGAGACAATGGT
>Ga0255778_10001054_pt1 | contig 25021 bp, 22 predicted proteins | sample 071ome_31_FD_179976 | JGI IMG/M metagenome (GOLD analysis project Ga0255778, IMG submission 179976) | Coastal salt marsh microbial communities from the Groves Creek Marsh, Skidaway Island, Georgia - 071405CT metaG (version 2) | ecosystem: Environmental > Aquatic > Marine > Intertidal zone >...
ACGAGGCCTCGCTCCCCTGAGCCTGTCGACCGCAGAGGCTCCTCAATCCGGTGGGGTACAGCTGGCTGTCGGTGCACAGGTGAAAGGTGCGTTTGCTCTCAAGATTCAGCAGCATCTGTTGCTAAGTCCCGAACTTGGCGACCTTTCTAGTCGTAGTGGTACGGAACACCTCGAGGAAACGGCCGCTACTTGGATGAAACGCCATGGCGCGCGCCCCGATTGGATCGTCTGTGATGGCCACGGCGGCTATCGCTCTAGTGCTTATGCCAAACAACTCAGCTTGTCCTTGCCTGCGAGACGGCTGGAGGTTCAGCACCACTACGCCCATCTTCTTGCCGTGATGGCAGAGCATGAACTCGGAGGCCCCCAGCTGGGTCTGGTCTGGGATGGGTCAGGCCTGGGCGATGACAACACGCTCTGGGGGGGGGAGGCCCTCAAACTTGATGCCGGAGGGTACACGCGTATCGCCAGCCTTCGACCATTCCCCCTACCCGGAGGAGAGCGTGCCCTACGGGAGCCCCGACGAGTGGCCCTTGGACTTCTGACGGAGGCCTATGGATTCTGCTGGCGATCCAGAGTCCCTCTCTCCTCAGTGCAGAGCTGGATCTCTTCCTTCGCCACATCTGATCTGGCTCTGCTGGAAGAGAGCCTGGTGAGCGGCTTGAATCGCCCTGAGTGTTCAAGTGTGGGACGTTTGTTTGATGCATTCGCAGCCTTGCTGGGGGTGCAACAGATTTGCAGCTTCGAAGCCCAGGCAGCGGTCGCACTCGAGGGACTGGCAACCCAAGCGCTAGAGACGGGAGGCAGCGCGACGGCGTACTCATTACCGCTGGTTTGGAGTGCTTCTCAGGGGATCTGGCTTTTGGACTGGGCTCCCTTGCTGGAGGGCGTCATGAATGATCTGCGGCGCTGCATTGGGATTGGCGCGGTATCCCTGGCCATTCACCAGACCCTGGCCGATGCGGTGGTGAACCTGGCGAAAAAACAACGGGTCAAACAACTGCTCTTAGCGGGAGGCTGCTTCCAGAACAAGCTGCTGTTGGAACTGTGTGTTGCAGGCCTGGATCAAGCCGGTGTGCGTGCGCTTTGGTGTCAGCAACTGCCATGCAATGACGCCAGTCTCCCTGTCGGTCAGTTGCGCGCTGTGCCGCACATTTGAGGCACCATCCATCGGACAGAAGGCTTCTCAGTACAACTCGCTTAAGCCCCGAGGAAGCCATGTGCCTTGCCGTCGCTGGTGAGTTAGTCAGTACCAACGGGCACCCTGACCCCCTCTGGCGCACAGGAGACATCTCGTTTTCAGGAGTTTTGCGCGAAGTGAGCCTGGCCTGTGTTCCAACAGCTCAGATAGGCGACCAGCTTCTGGTTCATGTCGGAGTGGCTCTACAGGTGATGGAGCCGGAGCAATGACGCCAGACCAGCAGTGGATGGATGGGAATGAGGCAGTCGCTCAAGTCGCGTACCGCCTCAGTGAAGTCATAGCCATCTACCCAATTACGCCCGCTTCGTCGATGGGGGAATGGGCTGATCGGTGGGCCAGTGAAGGACGCCCAAACCTTTGGGGCCAGGTGCCTCAAGTTGTAGAGATGCAGAGCGAGGCCGGTGCGGCCGGAGTCGTTCACGGGGCTTTGCAGGCCGGATCTCTCACCACCACATTCACCGCATCTCAGGGTCTGCTCTTGATGCTGCCCAATCTCTACAAGATCGCGGGAGAGCTCAATGCTGCTGTTATTCATGTCGCTTCAAGGGCTCTTGCTACATCCTCTTTGTCAATTTTTGGAGACCACAGCGATGTGATGGCAACAAGGGGGAGTGGATGTGGACTTCTTTGTTCAGCGTCCGTACAAGAAGCGTCTGATTTTGCAGCGATTGCGATGGCTGCAAGCCTGCGCGGCCGTATTCCCCTGATTCATTTCTTCGATGGGTTTCGAACCTCCCACGAGCTTCAACGGGTCGAAGCCATCTCTGACAGCGTGCTGCAGCAATTCATTGACAGGGGATTGATTTCAGCCCATCGGAGTCGCGGGCTGTCACCGGATCACCCGACGCTGCGTGGCAGCAGCATGAACCCTGACGTCTGTTTTCAGGCCAGAGAGGCTGTCAATCCTTACTACGAGGGGATGACAGGAACGGTGCAAGAGGTCATGGATCGCTTCGCGACGCTCACTGGTCGCCAATACCAATTGTTTGAGTACGAGGGCCACCCTCAGGCTGAGCGAGTTGTTGTTTTGATGGGAAGCGGGTGCGAGACAGCAGCACTGACCGTCAGGGTCCTCCAGGCATCTGGTGAGCGGGTGGGAGTGCTCAAAGTTCGTTTGTTTCGTCCGTTTGATGCCAGAACCTTGGTGAGGGCTATACCTCCAACGACTCAGCGCATCGCTGTTCTGGATCGTTGTAAGGAGCCTGGCTGTCAGGGTGAACCGCTTTACCTCGAACTGCGCGCTGCAATTAGCGAAAACTGGAGGGGAGAAGATCAACCTATCTTGTTAGGAGGACGATTCGGTCTGGCCTCAAAAGAATTCACACCAGCGATGGTCAAAGCTGCGTTCGACAACCTTTCCAGTCAGGATCCGATTAACCATTTCAGCCTAGGGATTGTCGACGATGTATCTCATCTGTCCCTAACAATCCCACACGGATTCGAAATCGAGAACGGTGAAGACTTTCAGGCAGCATTTGTTGGGCTGGGTGCGGATGGAACAGTAGGAGCGAACAAGAACACACTCAAGATTGTTGGAGAGGCCACTGGCCTCTACAGCCAGGGTTACTTCGTCTACGACTCAAAAAAAGCAGGTTCCGTCACCCAGTCGCACCTGCGCTTTAGTGCTAAACCGATCCGTGCGAGCTATCAAGTGAAACGGGCCCAACTGGTGGCCTGCCATCACTGGGAGTGCCTTGAGCAGTTTGATGTTCTTGCCACAGCCGCCGATGGAGGAACTCTGCTTCTCAATAGCCCATTTCCAACGGAGGAGGTCTGGAGCGAATTACCTCAACGGGTACGCCAACTGATCCAAGTCAAGGGTTTGCAGGTCTTTGCGGTGGATGCCGCTGCAATTGCCGAAGCCCGTGGATTGGGACGAAGAATCAACACAGTGATGCAGACCTGCTTTTTTGCTGTATCAGAGCTGATTTCGCTTCCTAGTGCCCTTCGAGCAATGCGAGAAGCGATCACCCAAAGCTATGGGCGAAAGGGAGAACAGGTCGTTGTCGCAAACTTGGCCGTTATCGATGATGCCCTCGCGGGCCTGAAAAAGGTAAGTGTTCCGTCAATTGATGAGCTAAAGGAGCCGTTAGCTGCGCTACCGAATCCCCGGGGTATCACCAATGCTCCACAAGATATTAAAGATCTGCTCTTACCACAACTACAACGCTGTGGTGACACTCTTCCAGTTAGTGCTCTCCCCTCAGATGGCACATTCCCAACGGCCACCAGTCAGTGGGAAAAGCGCAATATCACCGAGCAGATACCAATTTGGGACGAAGATCTCTGTACGCAATGTGGAAAATGCTTGATGGTCTGTCCTCATGCGGTGATTCGTGCCAAGGTCACGGATGAGAAGGCTCTAGAGACCGCTCCTCATGGATTTCGATTCGCTCCAGCACGCCAACACCAGTGGAACGGGAAGCAATTTACGCTACAGGTTTCAACTGAAGATTGTACGGGCTGCCGGCTTTGTGTGGAAATCTGCCCTGCTCGGGAGCGTACTGCACCTCGACACAAGGCGCTGGAAATGGTCCCTCAGCGGCCACTACGCGACCAGGGTCGTGAGCATTGGGCTTTCTTTCAGCAGTTACCAGAGATTGATCGTCTTGACCTGAACGTCCATCAAATCAATCAACAGCAACTGCAGCGGCCTTTGTTCGAGTTTTCAAGTGCTTGCGCCGGGTGCGGGGAGACGCCCTATCTCAAGTTGGCAAGCCAACTATTTGGCGACCGAATGGTCGTAGCCAACGCAACTGGCTGCTCCTCCATCTATGGGGGCAACCTACCGACGACGCCATGGTCAACGAACGCCGATGGACGAGGACCAGCCTGGAGCAACTCACTCTTCGAAGACAACGCTGAATTCGGACTTGGTTTTCGCTTGGCCTTCGACCAACGCAAACGCCGCGCTGAACAGCTGGTTGAAAACAGTGCTGTTGAGCTGCCCGATGAGCTGGTTAACGGTCTGCTGATGGCTGACCAAAGTGATGAGGCAGGTATTCAGGAGCAGCGCCAACGCGTTCAGGAGTTGAAAGAACGTACACATAACCCTGAGTTAATTGAGCTTGCCGATGACCTTGTCAAGCGCAGCATTTGGGTCATCGGCGGTGATGGCTGGGCCTACGACATTGGCTTTGGTGGCCTGGATCATCTGTTCTCAACCAGGCACGATGTCAACGTGTTGGTACTCGACACTGAGGTCTATTCGAATACAGGTGGGCAGATGTCAAAGGCCACGCCACTGGGCGCTGTGGCGAAATTTGCCACCAGCGGTAAAGACACGTCCAAAAAGGATCTTGGATTGATCGCGATGACCTACGGGCACGTCTATGTAGCCAGTGTGGCGATGGGCGCGCGCGACGAACACACTCTCAGGGTCTTCCTTGAGGCCGAGGCTTACCCGGGTCCCTCCTTGATCCTCGCTTATTCCCATTGCATTGCCCACGGAATCGATATGGCCCGAGGGATGGACCAGCACAAAAAAGCAGTGGAGTCAGGCCGTTGGATGCTCTACCGCCACGACCCACGAAACAACCCGCCGCTGCGACTGGATTCACGGGAACCAAGTCTGCCTCTCGAGGAAGCTTTCGAGGGAGAGAACCGGTTCCGGATGCTGCGCTATAGCCATCCCGAACGCGCCAGAGACTTGACACGACACGCTCAGGCTGAAGTCCAAAAGCGCTGGCGTTTTTTCAGCAATCTGGCGCAGGGGAGCCATGAATAGACAGGTCGACGTGGCCCTCTCCACGACATTCCTTGGACTACAGCTGGACTCTCCAATTGTGGTTGGTGCCGCTCCTCCACTCAGCAGCGATCTAGCTCGATTGGAGCAACTCCAGGCAGAGGGGGCGGGCGCGGTTGTACTTCATTCACTGTTCCTTGAACAGGCCGAACGAGACTGGAGAGAGTGGTGGAATCATCAAAACGATGGACGCGAAAGCCACCACGAAGCAACTGAGTACTGCCCGTCGACTGAACCCCAGTTTCTCGGACTCGATGGCTATGTGAGGGAGATCGAGGCTGCTCGAAGCTCTGTCTCAATCCCTGTGATTGCCAGCCTCAATGGAGACTGTTGCAGCAGACATAGACAGTCATGGGTTGAGGTCGCGACTGCAGTGGAACAAGCGGGGGCTGATGCACTTGAACTCAATCTCTACAGCGTGCCATCAGCGGTCGACAGGAAATCTGAGTGTGTTGAACAGGAGCAGCTAGCAGTCGTCAACGCTGTCTGCTCGGCCCTTGAAATTCCAGTCGCTGTCAAAATCAGTCCTTGGTACACGGGGCTGGCGGCGATGGGCCAAGACCTTCAAAAAGCAGGAGCACGCGGCTTAGTCCTCTTCAACCGTTTCTACGAACTGGACATCGATATTGAAACACTAGAGACAAACTCTCGCTTTCGACTCAGTACTGCTGCCGAGCAACAACTGCCGCTTCGGTGGATTGGGCTTCTGTATGGTCGAATTGATCTAGAACTCGTTGCCAGTGGTGGAATCGCTTCAGGTCTAGACGTCGTTCGAATGCTGATGGCAGGCGCACAGGTGACTCAAGTCGTCAGTGCACTCATTCGACAAGGTCCAGGCCAAATAGTCCGGATGCACGACGAGCTAATGCAATGGCTCGAGTCACATGGCATTGAAGGCATTTGCGACTTGCAGGGCACACTCAGTCACCAACGCTGTGCTGACCCTGAGAATTACATGCGTGCGCAATACATCCGTGCTCTGAGTAGTTATAGCTGTGATACCACCCCCTTCGCCAATGGATGATTGCAACGAACTCATTCAGCAGATTCAGCGGCGTTGTACCAAGCGCTGGACCTTGATGGAAGTTTGTGGTGGTCAGACCCATTCACTCCTACGGCATGGGATTGATCGCCTGCTTAACGAGTCCGTGAATTTGATTCATGGCCCAGGATGCCCGGTTTGTGTTACCGGTCAAGAGCGAATTGATCAGGCCTTAATCGAATCGCAGAACCGAGGAGTCATTCTTTGCACTTACGGCGACATGCTGAGGGTGCCCGGGACTGATGGCCGGACGTTGTTGGATGCTCGCACTGAAGGAGCCGATATACGCGTGGTGTATTCCCCTCTTGATGTGCTGGACATTGCGACTCAGGCGAGTGATTCCAAAGTTGTCTTTCTCGCTGTAGGTTTTGAAACTACAGCACCAGCGACAGCTCTTCTCGCCCAGCAGACTCTGCTTCGTCGGCTCAAGAATCTACGCTTACTTGTCGCACATGTCAGGGTCAGTCCTGTTTTGGATCAATTACTGTCAGATCCGAATTGCCTCGTCCAAGGTGTTTTAGCAGCTGGACACGTGTGCACAGTCATGGGGGAAGCAGAGTCTGTGGTGTTGGCCGCTCGCCACGAGCGACCATTTGTTATCACTGGTTTTAGTCCAAAGGAGCTACTTCACGGCATTTGGAGTTGCATCGAACAGCTAGAGACTGGACAGAGCCATGTCGTGAACACTTATCACACCGCCGTCAGTCCGAGCGGTAATACGGCAGCTCAAGAGGTGATTAACTCAGTGTTTGAACCAGTAGACACGATTTGGCGTGGCCTTGGACTGATTCCATTAGGGGGATATCGCCTTCGTAGAGAATTCTCTATGCTGGATTTACGATCTAATGAACTCGTTCGCATTCACAACAGCATCGCTGAGTGCCCAAGTGGTGACGTTCTTAAAGGCCTTATTCGTCCCAGTGATTGTCCAAGCTTTGGTACGAATTGCACTCCTGACAATCCACTTGGCGCACCGATGGTGTCCAACGAGGGAGCTTGCGCTGCCTACTACAGATACCGCATATAGCCCATGGAGGCTGACTTGAAACGCATTAAGATGGCCCATGGCGGCGGCGGACGGTTATCACAGGAGCTACTTGAACAAGTCATTATTCCTATTCTTGGCCCAGAAGATGGTGTGATGCACGATGCTGCCTTGATTACCATGTGTGGTCAGCATCTAGCGTTCAGCACTGACTCTTATGTCGTGAGGCCGATTCGCTTCCCAGGTGGTGACATAGGGGAACTTGCCGTGACTGGTAGCGTCAATGACCTAGCCATGGCAGGCGCTAGCCCAGTCGCGTTAAGCCTCGCATTAATCATCGAGGAAGGGTTTGAAATTGAGTATCTCGTGCAAATCTTGGAATCGATTAGCAAGACTTCTAAAACTATAGGTGTCAATGTTATCACCGGGGACACGAAGGTGGTCGAGAGGGGCTGCGGTGATGGCCTTTACATCAATACGACAGCAATCGGTCACATAGCCCACAACTTGAAGATAGGCCCAAGAGCTGTGTGCCCAGGCGATGCAGTTCTTGTTAGTGGTGATCTTGGCAGACACGGTTTGGCAGTCTTGTCAGCTAGAGCGAAACTCGGCTTGCGAAGCACGCTCAAGAGTGATGTGGCTTGCCTACTTCCACCTGTTGAGGCATTGCTTGCAGCAGGCCTCGAAATACACTGTCTAAGAGACCTAACAAGAGGCGGATTGTTAAGCGCTTGCGATGAAATTGCAAGAGGCGGCCCTTGCACCATGAGGCTCACAGAGGATCTTATTCCTGTTCATCCGAGCGTTAAGGCCGCATCAGAGATACTTGGAATCGATCCCTTGGCAATGGCGAATGAAGGTCGGATGTTAGTAATCTGTCCGGAGCGGCAGGCAGAACTGGCCTTAAGTATTCTGCGCACTTATCGTGCAGAAGCAGCCAGAATTGGAACAGTTGGACCACGGCCAATGCATTCGTCACTCGACGAACGCTATCCAGTCAGCCTGCTTACGGCACTCGGTGTTAATCATCCTGTGATACTCAGCAACGGGGAAGACGCTCCACGGATTTGCTAGTGAGGAGAACAGGCACTGGATTCAGCTATCTAATCATTATTCATGAGGCGACCGTAAGCAGGGAAAAGATTAGATCAGATGCAAACGACGTCATTTGTGGTGCATATTGACAACACAATTTACCCCAATCCTCATACGCAGCTACCAAGGAGTGGCAATCGTTTGAGATCATGTTTAAACCTCAGCAAATCTACAAGACTGTGAATGGAAGCACTATCGAGTCCCTTGGAAACGGGAGTTATCGTGTCTGCAGTGAAAATCACCAATGCGAAACTGTCGAGGGCCTTTATCGAGCTCACGAAAAGGCCAGGCTTCAAGAGGAGATATCAAATCAGCGATGTCCAAGTAAAACTATCTCACGTAAACAGAGTAGAGAAACTATGGGCCGCCTCCGGATCTCCAGAAGCGTACGACCGAAGTGAATGGGTATAAACACTCCTTACCCTAATGACACAGAAACGAAATACCTCAGGCGTTTCTAAGGTTGCCTTAGGCTTGATGTCTCTAATCATATTTGCTCAGAAGAGTAACAGCACCAGAATTACACTTCTCGAGCATTGCGAAGTGACTATTTAAGCAATGTAGTAAGCGGCTGCGTCATAGCTCCCTAGATGTGCTGCAAATGAGAGGCGACAGCCAATCACAGGATATTCAGAAGAATAATTGGAGGGTGTCGGTCAAACCAATGCGTAAGACAGATCTGAATGACTACCACCATCACGCAACAGAAACAAGCTACAGCTTGCACCACCGTGGATATATTGAGTCATTCTGCGTCAGAGCAGGTAGCGATGGAGCCTGCAGTGTTGATCTCAGATGGAGGAACCGGAACTCCATTGCTAAGAAAGAGAAAAAGAGATCAACCAAACTAAGCTAAAGTAAAAAGGGACACCTACAGTTGAAGCAAGCGGCATAAACCTTGGGATTGGTTAGGTTGACACCTTCCTGGGTTTGACAGGCAATTCCCACTATCTAAAAAGAGTCAGTGCAAATCGTGATACAGCGCAAAATGAGATGCAGTGCAGTCTCAAGTCGGAGAAAAATATGTCCATGCACGATGCCGATTTATTTTAGGCGTTTTGTCTGCTAGCGGCAATATCGTCTGCCTTTGAGTTGATGGCTGGATCGGTCGACAACACTAAATCCATTGCGTTGCAATGGATTTAGTGTTCATTGCTGCTGCCTTCTGCTTGGTCTGTAGCCATTTCGTCGAGTTGGATGCAGATTGTATGTAGATGCGGGCCTGAATGGAACTCAACCTTGAGCGGCTACGTGGACACTGGCAAGCAACCGGCGACTGCAGCCGGTTTGTTCGGAGTACTAATCAGACTCCATGCACCCATCATCTCTCAGCACAACAGTCACCGCCTTCAATGTGGACCTGCATATGGCTTTCTAGCTCTCGCTGCGTGTTGCATGATCCTCGATTCCTGGCCAGAGAGGCTCGTGTTAATCGTATGGACGCCACTGTAGTTCTACAGGATTCCGCTGGGTAGTCCCTATTTCCACTGAAGTCTTGTTTGCCTTTGCTCCCACCTATGGAGTCACAGCATGCCTTTCATCGATTCAGAGTGGTTAGACCCTGTCGACTTGACAGATGGAATCAATGGTAGTTTTCAGGGGTTGATCCTTGCCCACGAATTAGAGCAGCCACTTAGTGCATGTCGTATGCGCGCACAATTACTTTTATATCGCCTTGAGAAAAGAGCTATTTCGCAGCGGCTAATCAAACGTGAGTTGACGGCGATGGTTAACAGTTGCGATGAGATTAGCGATTTAATCACGGCGACTAAAAGGCTTGTTACTGGCAGTGACCCACAATTCTGCACTATCAACCTTTTATCTCTCGTTAAGCAAGTAGCTCAAAGATGGAGACTATATGATGGGGATGACACAATATGTGTAGAGATTGAACCAAGAGGATTACAGCTCTTTGTTTGCGGCGACAGAGATCAGCTTGGGATCGTACTGATGAATGCCTTGAGGAACTCTTCTAACGCACTCAAGAAGAAAGGTGCTAACGACAAACGAATTAGCATCAAGTTAATTAAAAGGCAGAAGGTTGTTGAGGTTCAGATCGCCGACAACGGTAATGGGTTCCAACGCGGGTACGACATTCAGGAATCAACCGATCAGCCATTAGTAGGATCTAGTGTCGGGTTGAGATGTATGCAAGCAATTATGAATAGACATAAAGGCGAACTTCGTGTGGGTAACTCAACTCAGATGGGAGGTGCGTTGCTAGTGCTGAGTCTGCCTTCTATCGCCTTTTGTCCCAAAACCAGCATCGGTAAAGGGTCGCAATTCTCACAAGCTCTGAACCGCTGACACCAAGCTTGGATGCGACACTCTTTCGGTAGGTTTCCACTGTTGCCACTGTCAGACTTAACTCTAAAGCAATCTCCTTATTGACTAATCCTCGTCCAAGGGCTTCAAGCAAGCGAAGCTCCCGTGGACTGAGAGTTTGGATTGCTTGCATAGGGACTTGAGAGCCTGGCAAAGGTCCCAACCTTCCTTGTGGTCTCCTGACCCACCACAGTTGCAGCAGTTCAATTAGTTCATCCCAAGCGTCAGCCTTGCTAACAACTCCAATTGTGAAGGGCTCAAGATCATCTGGGACGACAAATGTTCCTGCAAAGGCGGTAATAAAAAGCAGTTGTGCATCGGGCTTGCTGCTCAATATCAGATCAGCAGCTAGCCGATAGTCATCTCCTCCCAAATCGATATCAAGAACAAGAAGGCCGGGGGCTGATTCTTCGATGACTTGACATGCTTCATCCACCGATCTGCAAACAGCTAAGACGTTAAAACCAGCTAGCTCAGAGAGAATCCCAGCGATTGCCTGACCAACCATGAAGTGATCGTCAAGAACAACAGCGTCCAAACGAAGGCATCTCTATCAAGGTCACGTAAACCGATCACCAGCTGTTTGTCATGTCCCGATAATGGGACGTGAATGCGTCTCACCAGTCCTATCGTAGACAGATAGACAGGATGCCTAGAGGACCTTCTGTAGGAGAGACGACTCCCAGTACAGGGATTCCCATCTTGGGATTACCCAATTGGGATCTTGCGAAAACCGATCAAAGCCGCAAAGGTTAAGGAAACCTAAAGGAGGTGCATATGGCTTCGTTGGCCAAGCACCCTCAGCTGTTGTTTCGATCGAGCCAACGGCTCACGATTACAGTTGCTCAGTCCACTCTGGAGGCACTCGCTCACCGCAGTCAGCGCGAAGGGCGTTCACTCAGCAATCTTGCAGCGTACTTGCTCGAAAGCGCTCTCGCTCCCCGCGACGGAGTTTGAGCTTATGAGCTTCAACAGCAATCAGAATACTTAGGCTTAAGCCGAGTTCGATCCATGCAACATTCCATGGTAGAGGTCCTGTGCTGATCCAATGTGAACCCATTGGAAGCACCATCATCGACACATGGAGACAGAACGCTGCGGAAACTCCAATGAGCAATAGTGGCGAACCGAATGGCGAATGACTGAAGACAGAGTCGCGTTCAAACCGGCAATTTCCTGCATGCATATTTTCAAAGAGAACCATTTGAAATAGCAGCGCATTGCGAGCCTCGCTTACTTCCCATCCTCTCTGAAGCAGCTGTGCATACACTGCATAGCCGACAAGGCCGATCACCGCCGCAGACAAGAGCGTACGTGCTCGCATTAGCCGATCGAAAACGGGTTCCTTCGGTGATCGAGGTCGTCGTTGAAGCACCTGGCCTTCGGCGGATTCGAAGCAAAGAGCTAAGTCCTGGATACCATTGGTGACGAGGTTAAGCCAGAGAAGCTGAACAGGCAGCAACGGTAGAGGTAAGCCATTGGCAACGGCCAATGTAATTAAAACAATTTCGCCAAACCCTGTAGAGACCAGCAGAGCAACCACTTTACGTACATTCGCGTAGGCAATCCTTCCCTCTTCAATGCCAGCCACGATGGAAGAAAAGTTATCGTCAGTAAGTACTAGGTCTGAAGCTTCACGTGCAACATCAGTCCCCCCAATCCCCATTGCAATACCAATCTCAGCTGCCTGTAGAGCAGGGGCATCATTTACCCCGTCTCCTGTTACGGCTACAAAATGGCCAGCTTGCTGAGCCGCGCGAACAAGTCTCAGCTTCTGATCGGGAGTGACACGTGCAAAGACACTTCGATTCGCAATAACTCGACTGAGTTGACGTTCAGACAAGTTGTCGAGCTCGAGGCCTGTGACAACGTCTTCTCGCTCTTCTATCAGACCAAGAGACTGTGCGATGTTCCCCGCGGTCTTTGGATGATCTCCTGTGATCATTAAGACCCTAATACCAGCCTTTGAGCAACGCAGGAGCGAACCCCTGACTTCAGGGCGAAGAGGATCTTGAAGGGCTACTAGTCCTAGAAAGTGTAGACCGGATGGCTCATCGGGATATTGTTGTTTGGTCTTTTCTAGAGTCGTTTCTCCCTCTGCAACGGCGAGGACTCGCAGACCTTGACTTGCTAGGTCCCGAGCGATACTTATAAAGTCATGCTCAGTTGATTGACACATCGGGATAACACGCTCTGGTGCCCCCTTGACCGCAATGCAGCACCGCCCATTGGTACAACTATTGAATGAGGCAGCGTAACGTTGTTGAGGCTCAAACGGTATTGATGCATATTCGGGATACAGCTTGAGTTGTTCTTGCCGTGTGTGTCCTAATTTCGAGGCAAAAGCCAACATGGCTACTTCAGTAGGGTCCCCACGCTGCAGAATTGTTCTATCTTTAATCGTATACACAGCTTCGTTACACAAGACGGATACCTGGGCAATAGCATTAAGCTCCTTTGCTTGCTCATTAGTAAACTGATTAAGCTCGAAGTCAGTTTCGACACTAAGCGTTTTCCCGTCACTTAGGGTAATCCCTCTTACCTGTAACCGATTAGCTGTCAGTGTCCCTGTTTTATCACTGGCGATCAACGTGCAACTTCCAAGGCCCTCAACGGCTGGAAGACGTCTAACGATCACGTGACGGTCAGACATACGGTGACTAGCAACAGAAAGGGCAACGGTCAGGGCGACAGGTAAACCCTCAGGGATCGCCGAAACAGCAAATGCAATAGCAAAGAGGAATGCACTGTAGACACTACTTTGGTCAGTTGCGATGGTCAGCCAGGCTAAACCGATAGAAGCAAACGCGACAAATATCCCGATGCCACGGCTAAAGTTATCCATGCGGACAACAAGTGGAGGACGACTTTGTGGAATTGTTTGAAGGTCAATCGCTAATCGACCAACTTCAGTGTTTCTACCCGTTGCCACAACACTTCCAATGCCACGTCCAGAACACACAACTGTTCCTGCATACACCATGGTGACGCGATCAGCCAGTGGTGTTGCGTTCGGTAAGCAACTATGCGGAGATTTCTCTACGGAGTCAGACTCACCAGTCAGTAGCGATTCATCGATCTGAAGACCTTGGCATTGAAGAAGCCGAAGATCAGCGGGTACGATCTGTCCACTTTCTAGGGTGACCGCATCACCTACCACTAGTGTTTCGGCATTAGTTTCAATTACGATTCCATCCCGCTTGACTAAGGCTTTAACCAATAATAAGCGGCGTAGTGCGTGGCTTCGCCGTTCTGCACTCCACTCATGAAAACCACCAACTAAGCTATTGATGATGATTATGATTGAAATAAGAGATCCATCCTTGCGGTCTCCGAAGAGGAATGCCAATGCTGCGGCTATCACAAGGATTAGAATTAGCGGACTTTCTAGTTGATGAAGCAGAATTTGCGCAATTGGAGGGGCAGGGGAGCTTGGAAGTGTGTTCTTACCATCTTTCGACAAACGAACCTCAGCTTCCCAGCTTGTAAGACCTGCCTTACTTCCCTGTATGAGCCTGGCGGTTTCAGTTAATGAGAGAGCATGCCAAGGAGGCGCTTCTTTAACTACATCCATCAGTCTCAATCGCTTCCAGCTCCGAGAAGATGGCCCACAACGCTTGATACAGAGGCTTCATCTCTCTCCCAATTTCATCAATTCTCTGTGGAGAAGAGTTGTTTAGACTAATTTCTTCAATAAAGTTGAGAAGTTGGTTTTGCAGAGATGCGACGCGCATTGCGTAACACGATGTTGTCACATGTAGTGAGGTCTCACTCATCCGGAATTGCTGCATGAAAGGAGGTGATTGATGTGCACGAGACCTAGCTTTTACGTATTGTCTTCGGTTGATCGATATTTCTCTCTACTCTGACTAACCTCTTGACTACCTCCATGACTTCTTGAACCGTTGCCGATTTTTGAGGAAGGTAGGTTGCTGTCAGTAATTCCCTTTAGGTATCCAGCAAGGAACCAAAGATTAGATTCTCCACCCTTGTCGGGCGCCATGAGCTTGTCAAGCTCTAGACGCCTGATGCCAACTTCCCAAGTCGAATCTTCCATTTGTAGCCAGAATGAACTTTTCAGATTGAGGCAATGTGGACCAACCGGTCACACATGGTTCTACCAATTTCTCCGAAGATTCTAGAATTTGGGTATCAGTGATCCTAGTTGATAAGCAACACTATGTCCTGTTATTAGCTCAGTCGCTATTGCTAATACAAAACCAATCATGGCTAGACGTCCGTTTAGTAATTCTGCTTCTGCAGTAAATCCCCAGTTGCGAATCAAGTTCATCAAATTTAAGCGACTGACACATTCAAACCGTCAGGAACTTAAAAAAGGTTTTTTCAAGCTGAAATACAGTAGATATGCAGCACTTCTACTTATCCTTTTGCCACTCATCAAGAGCCTGCTCAAGCAAGTAAGCACATAGATTGCTGAAGCTCCGGCCTTCTTTTTCGGCTATAGAAGCCAGTTGTTGGTGCAGGTCAAAACGAATGCTAATGCAAGCGCGCACGTTCTTCTCGGAACTCCCCCGCGGCATATGCACAAAGCTGAATCTACATATTCTATAGATCCTGGTCTTGTTTTTCGAGTGTTTGGAGACGTTGCTCAATCTGGTCTAGTCGCTGTTGAGTGTTTTTGCCAACCAGCCCACCCCCACTCAGATCGTGCCTTACAAGCTGAACAACGTACGCAGTGACCGTCAAGCTCAGCTCTCTCGCCCGCTCCTTAATGGCGACCAACAGCTCAGGTGGAAGGACCATAGACAGCTGTTTCCGGGGCTCTGACTTCACGGATGGCCTAAGGCGCTGATCATCTTGAGAAGTCCGAGGCAAGTCGGCCATTCGATCATGCTGGTATGCGGACTGATGCTAGGTGATGCACACTGATGCATGCTTCCAGTTAAGGCGGATACGGAGCTGGCCTGTGGTGAATTCACGTCCGCATGAGAACTGACGGTCATTGGAATAGATTCGAGACCATCACGGCTTCAGAAAATGCTGGTCCATGGGTACTTTGTCGGTACCTTGCTCAAAGCAATTCGCTTCAAACGAGCCTATAGAACCGAAGCTGACGAACCTTATCCTTGAATATTTCAGAGATTTAGCTGTTAGGTTCTCAATGTTTGGACCTGGTGGAACTCTTCATCAACCCCTCCTTTATTGAAAACATACTAACTCTTGGCACGATCAACATTCCAGGCTGCACTAGAGCTGCATATCTGCTGTGCCCACGGAAGTCCATGACGAACCTCACGTACACGAGGTATCAATGCCAAGAACAACGAAAGTAGCTTGATTACATAACAGGTAAAGATGGTAACTGGAGTTTTAGAGCTTTCCTCCAGTTTTATCAGGCTCGTCTCTTATTCTTGCCTTGAGCTGATTATGCCGCATTGTTATCAGACAAACTATCTCCCATTCATTCTGGCTGTGGTTGTACGGAACTCCGTTAACTTAAAAATGCTGTTTGCAGTTGCGATTGGGACTCCTTGCTTTCCCGTGAACCAATAGTTACATCCTTTTCACCTCCTTGCATGGGTAAGACAAGTGGAGTCAAGACCTTTATCCCGACAAGTATCGAGACTTAGCTCTAAACAAATAGATTATAAGTTGCCATAACAAGAATCTTGATGATAACTACTTAATCACACTGAGGTTTAAGCCTTTTATTAACGATCAACGGTTGTGTTGGCTAACCTTGAATACAGTCTAACGACTTTAGGCGTACAATTCGCTTGATAAGTCCGGCTTGCTCGCAGTCAGATGCCGAACTCGACAGCCACCCACTTGTTGACATTGTTCTCTGCTCTGATGAATCAACACCACAAACTAGCTCCGTGATACAACCGCTCTCACCGCCCAGAAGAACGGGTTGACCTGTCTTACAAAAATTTGTAGGTTCCAAAAGTCGTGATGGCCCCGAAGCACGACAGCTCCCTTGCCGCTGAACCCATAGTCGTCGTGAATCATGGCCGACTAGGTGTGATTCTTTCTGAACGCTGTTGTGGGAAATATCCAATAAAACCGAGACACAAGAATCAGTCCAGAGTGAACCTATCACGTTCCGTACGATGTCTGTGAGAATTTGACGGTAAGCAAGTGCACAATTCAACGCAGCCTGCGTAGAGCCAAGAATCTTTTGACCCATCTCAGACTGGATAGGTGCCCATGTGATGCCCTCCATTTCTGAATTGATTTCGCGACAAAGCCGTTCACTAAGCCCTATTGACCCACCCTCAATCGCGATGACGATTGATCCTTGACATAGCCCATAGACTGAAGCTATCGATGAATTGTAAACCTTATCGACCGACAACAGTTCTATGTGGTGAAAACCATTTCCCGGATGTGAAAGTCGTTTGAGAGTGTGATCTTTAATATGTCTTGTAACCGTATCAGGGGAAGCACGAGCCATCTTGCCATGTTGTTCACAATAGCGAAGATCCTCATACAACCCCCACCCTTGCTCTACTGACCAGTGTGCCCCGCCCAGTAGCATTGAGTCGAACGAGCGTCGGTCGCAATTCAATAATCTCCGTTGTGCCTCTCCTCGAGTCAGTGCCCTCTGAATTGCGCCTGATAGCTGATCGAGCTGGTTCTCGTGATCACGCATCAACAATCCAGTTGTTAAACAACGGATTCCATAAGCATTGTCCCAGCTGCAGTCACCACAAAGAATGGAGCCTTCTGATTCTGTACTAAAGCCAACCACGGACCCGTAAGGCATTGCGTATCCAGGATGCGCGCCAGGAAGCACTGCGACAGGTGTTGAAAGCCCTGGTAAGCTTGTTAACGATAGTGCCTGACTAAATACAGTCGGATCCATTCTTATCAGCTTTTCCCTATTCCCATAGGCGAAAATCGGAAACGATTCGGTATTAGGATATGTCCAGCAAAACTCATCTAACTGAGTCCAACTAGTTAGGTCCACCTGATTATGGCTGTTTGCTATTCGAAGAATAACTATTGACTGATTCTCTTGTTGGGCTAACACGTATATGCATCCATTTTGCAGCGGTTCTCAGGCTTAAGTGCTTCGTGAATGAGTTTTTGTCCAACGTTGCACTACCTTGATATGGCAGTTTCTAAGAACACTCTCATCACATGAGCAACAGAAAGTGGGAGTCATTAATGGATATCGAAAACTTTGTTGATCGTGCACTTAATTGGTCGAACAACCGACTGACAGGTGCCGTTCCGCTCGGTGACTTTGGGCCTCGTGTTGATATCTTAGAAACGGACCAGAACTACATCATTAAGGCAGATATGCCTGGTGTAGACCAGGAGTCGCTGTCAGTCAAAGTGGATGGAGATCTGCTTACGATCCAGGGACGTCGCCGTCATGATGGATTTGACGACAATACGCACATGCACCGTCTAGAACGACTTCATGGAAGCTTTTCACGAAGCTTTTCCCTTCCAACTGATGTACAGGATGATTCAGTCGCCGCGACTTATAGGGATGGTGAACTGACCGTATCTTTAGCAAAGACGATTAGTCATGACCGGCCAACTACGGTTCGGATACCAGTCTCAGTCTCCGAGTAGGTAACATACGCAGTACACAGATCCATTTGATGTCCATTGGCTAATAGCCATGGACATCTTTTTTATGACGTTAGACTAGACGGACAATCTGATTTCTACCGTTTCCTTTTGCGATCCAAAGAGCTCGCTCAGCACGATTAAATAGATCGGTCACGTCCCGATCAGCAGGTAACATCCTTGTAAAACCTCCACTTATCCGTGGTCGATAGTCCGAATGATCATAGATTCCTGGTAATGCTGAAAGTTCTCTTCGTATTTCCTCCGCCCTCCACAGTCCTTCTTCCTCATTTACATTAACAAGCAAAACCGAGAACTCGTCATCGATGATGCGTCCAACCAAGTCCTCAGTCTTGAGTCTGTTCTTAATTGTTGCGCACACATCATGCAGAATACTGTCTGCAGCGTGGTGACCCCAGCGGTTATTGGGCTGGCTGAAGTTGTCCATATCAAGGTTTAGTAAGCACAACTCATAATGATTCTCACGGGCCATTCTCATCTCTCTTGTGGCGAACTGACAGAATACAGACTTTAGATAAACCTTGGTTATTGGGCAAAATAGGCTCTTCTCTTGGGTGTCAATCTCATGCATTACTATGTCAGAGATCTTCCTAAGTATCTCGATCTTTCGTGATTCAAAAGTTCTTGAGACGTGGTCGATCACGCAAAGTGTACCAATCTTGTACCCATTCTTTGAGGTCAAAGGAGCGCCTGCATAGAACCGTATGAACGGATTTCCAATGACCAGTGGATTGTTCGAGAAGCGTTCATCCTTAAGAGCGTCAGTAATTACTAATGCTGATTCGACCGTTATGGTATGTGCACAAAAAGCAGCTTGCCTTGACGTCTCGTGCAATCCGAGTCCGTAACGGGCTAGAAACCATTGTCTATCTGCATCTATAAGCGAGACTAGGGCAATTGGAATGTTGAAGACGTCGGCGACAAGCTCTACCAATTTGTCAAGATGTGTGCTCATCCCTCCATCAAGCAAGTTGTATCGTTGCAACTCCCGCAACCGATGCACTTCGTTGTCTGGAATTGGATAGTCAGGATACGGAGCCATAGCGAGAGTCCTCTCTTAGTCTACATATACTCAATGCCAGTCTCCGCTGACATATATCGCTTATTCGATGTATATATGACGCAGATCGTTTGACAAGCTATCTATTTATCTGCTGGTGCTATAGCTTCTGCATCACTCTCCATAAAGCCAATCTGCAGCTGAAATGCGGTGCTGATCGAGGCTTTTGCTAGTAAGACTCGAGTCAGCCTGCTGCTCGCACGTGTCCGTTCCGATTGTCGTCGACTCAAGACAGATCAAAATCCCTCTACTAGCTGGAGAGCTGACCGGACTGCTTCAGCATCCCAAATCTCCTACTGCTCTGGTCGTCTTAGTTCACGGTTCTGGAGGGTCACGTCCAAGGTTTCGTTGTCGAAAGCTTGGACGAGCACTCAGCAAGCTTGGTTTTTCGACTCTACAGTTGGATCTACTTATCTCAGAAGACATCAGATCAATTCACTCGCATGATGGCCTAGACGTACTAGCCGATCGTGTCACTGAGGTACTTCGCTGGATAGAGGGTGATCCAGAGCTTTCACAGTTACCGCTTTGTCTTCTTGGTGCTGGTAACGGCGCAGCGATAGTTATCGAAGCTGCGAACAGTGGTCCCAACCGAGTGTTAGCGATTATCTGTTGCGATGGCCGTCCAGACTGGGTGTTTGAATCACTTGCGTCTCTTGAGTGTCCGATACTGCTGCTTGTGGGCGAACTTGCAGTAGATCTGCTAGAGCTGAATGCTTGGTCCACTATGTTTCTCAGGGCTCGTCATGAACTAGTAGTCATTCCAGGCGTTCACTCTCTCTTGGTCGAGCCTCTTGCAGTAGAGCAGGTCGCAGAGCTTTCAACGCGATGGATCGATAATGTGCTGCAATATGCAGACAGTAACTGCAAGATGCACCATATCTAAGTACTAGATGATGTGCATAACAGCTATCCGTGTCTGATCCTCCTATTACTCTTGGTTTAGGGCTCAGCTCTTGCTTTCTGCACCCTTATCTCGTCCTACAGCTCACACCCACTTGATGAACGATCGTATTCGCGTGATGCAGCGCCAACCACGACGTATTTCAATCACGCTTAGCCACAACGTTCATGAGGACTTGCTTAACCGCTCAGAACTCGAAGGCAGGTCAGTCTCCAATCTCTGTGCTTATCTGTTGGAAGAGTCACTCAAGAGTGACCGTCACCAGAAGTTCTCAGTGCCACCAAACTCTCTTGAGACTGGGTTTAGCCAAAATGGCACTCGTCACCAACTCAGGTCTCACTTGTACTAACCAGAAGCCCCCGCTCACTCCTTGTGATCGGGGGCCAGACTATTACCTTTAGAAAGCGATCAGTGCACTTAAATGTGAGGGAAAAGGACTGGCGTAAGCCTTCTTCTTAGCTTCGCCAGCGCTTTTCGTTCGAGCCTCTGCACTTGATCCTTACTTCGCCCGATCGCTTTAGCGACCTCACCAATTGAGGGTTGATCAGCACGTCCGTACCTTAGCTTGATGACATCCGCTTCAGGATATGAGAGCTGCTGTAAAGACTGTTGCATCCATGAGTAATCATCATCGAGCTGTGTTCCATTCTCGTCACTTACAGTTTCGAGGATAGTCATCGGTCCCTCTGCACTGGCAATCTGCTGGTCTAGCGAAACTGTGTTGCTTCTATGGTGCACATTCATTGCGTAGAGCAGCCGTCGCGGTGATTCATCCAGCACTCCTGCCAGTTCCTCAATTGATAGATGTGTTCTGCTCGCGCTCTGGATCTCAGCTGCTCGCAATGCAAGGCTAACTACTCCTGCCGGTAGACGAATGCTTCCGAGCTGTTCGCTCAAATGACGGTGGATCGACTGCCGTATCCACCAGAAGCCATATGTCGAAAACTTATATCCACGACTTGGATCGTATTTCTCTACCGCTCGGAGTAGACCCAAATTGCCGGCTTGTACAAGGTCCATAGGATCAATACCATGATGCTGAAGACGTCTTGAATATCGTCTTGTCACGGTCACGACAAGCCGCAGATTCGCGGTCACCATCCGCCTAAACGCCCTCCGACCTCTGCGCTCAATGTCAACAGTGGGATTTTCATGATCCATCCATTGCCTTACGATCATGCCCACGTGCAGTTCTTCTTGCGGAGTCAGCAGGGGAATTCGTCCAATTTGCCGTAGGTAATCACCAAAAGCATCACTCATCTTGGGGAGGATGTAGGGTCCTTATATTTACAGACATAATTGGCTATATACCCGTTTGCAGCAAACGAGAGCTTTATCTGCTGCACTTGGCAGCATCCGTTGCGCTTGCTAACACAAATGAATGGTAAACCACAATCTCTCTGTGTTAACAACTGTGTTTTGCCAGACTGGATGCCTTTTTACTGACTTGCATGGACTTTCTGTTCCTCCGTGCTGCTCTTTGCTGCATCTCTGATGCTTTAATACCGAATCTGATCGTCTCGACTGAATCTCTTCAATAGTTTTGCCGAGAACCACTTAGGCACTTGGGATGAGACATTTAGTCACGGGCGGCAGCGGATTTATCGGCTCGCACCTGATCGATCACTTGATGTCAGACGACGTTAATCAAGTGATCTGCGTGGACAACCTTCAGACGGGTAGAAAACAAAATATTGAGCACTGGCTGGACAATCCACGTTTCGAGTTTATCCGACATGACCTCGTCGAGCCTCTGCGCCTTGAGGTTGATCAGATTTGGCACCTAGGTTCTCCAGCCTCCCCAGTTCATTACCAGGAGAATCCAATTGCGACCACCAAAACAAATGTAATCGGCACACTCAATATGCTTGGCCTTGCAAAGCGTTGCGAAGCACGGTTCTTGCTTGCGTCCACTAGTGAAGTGTATGGAGACCCACTAGTTTCACCTCAGCCTGAATCTTACTTTGGTAATGTCAACTTTACGGGACCGAGATCCTGTTATGACGAAGGGAAACGACTGGCAGAGTCCTTGACCTTCGATTACCACAGGGTTCATGACATTGATGTTCGCGTTGCACGTATCTTTAACACCTATGGCCCCCGCATGGATCTAAATGACGGGCGCGTTGTGACTAACTTTCTTCACCAAGCAAGCCGGTCTGAATCTCTAACTGTCTACGGCGACGGATCTCAGACTCGCTCTTTCTGTTATGTGGATGATCTCATCAGAGGGTTATCGGCTTTAATGCGCTCTAAGTGCCTAGAGCCTGTCAACCTAGGTAACCCTGTAGAGCTTCCGATAAGCCATTTAGCAGAGCGAATTATTTCACGCATTAACCCAAATCTTCGCCTGACCTATTGTCCCTTGCCGATCGACGACCCACGTCAGCGTCGCCCGGACATTACACGTGCACAGCGTGAACTCGGTTGGATTCCAACCGTTTCTCTAGAGGAAGGTCTGACGCACATGCTGTCCTCTATGAACGAGTTCAATACAAAGTCTTCAGCAAAGCCCCCCCTCGCGATTTGTTGAAGTCTCCATTTGGAGAACTCTCCGTTGAATGTCATTTCCTGCTTACTCAATCCATGGTTCAAAACATTTGCTGCATTGGTGCCGGTTATGTCGGCGGACCTTCAATGGCGGTTATGGCTGATCGCTGTCCCGGCCTAGACATCACAGTCGTCGATTTGGATAAAGACCGCATCGACGCTTGGAACAATATTGGGCAACGACCATTGCCTGTTTATGAACCTGGACTAGAAACCGTTCTGAATCGCGTCCTTGATCGAAATCTCAGATTCACAACCGATGTCAATCACGGGATACGTACTGCGGACATGGTGTTCCTTTCAGTGAACACCCCGACCAAACGGAACGGTCATGGTGCTGGAGTTGCAGCTGACACAACTTTCATTGAGAAAGCGGCACGTCAAATCGCTGAGCAAGCGCAGGGTCACACAATCGTCGTCGAACGCTCGACCCTCCCAGTTCGCACAGCAGAGGTTCTGCAGCGAATCTTTGCCAACTCCCCAGCTGCTCGCTTTGAGGTCCTATCCAATCCCGAATTTATGGCCGAGGGCACAGCCATTAGTGATCTTGAGTCACCCGATCGAGTTCTCGTAGGCGGCCAATGCTCCGGTGCTATTGATGAGCTCGCAGATATCTATGCCCATTGGGTTGACCCTGATCGGATCATTCGCACAAACCTGTGGTCTTCAGAACTTGCCAAACTCACCGCAAATGCATTTCTTGCACAGCGGATCAGCTCCATCAACAGTATCGCGGCCCTATGTGAGAAGACCGGGGCAGACATTGCTCAGGTCCGGCGCGCCATTGGCAGCGATTCACGCCTTGGTGCTGCCTTCCTTAATCCAGGCCCTGGCTTCGGTGGCAGTTGCTTTAAGAAAGATCTCCTTAACTTAATCTATCTCGCGGACTACTACGGTCTTGAGCAGGTAGCCAACTACTGGAGATCGGTGGTCACGATGAATGGCTATTCCCAACAGCGTCTCGTACGCATGATCGTTCGTCAGTTGTTCGGTACGCTCCGAGACAAAACAATTGCCATCTTGGGATTTGCTTTTAAAGCTGATACCAATGACATCAGAGAGAGCCCTGCGATCTCCATTTGTACTGAATTATTAGCCGAGGGCGCCAATCTGGCAATCCATGATCCGTGTGTCCCATCCCAGGACATTGTGCACTCCCTGACTTCAGAGCGAAAGCCTGAATCAAATCTTGGAGCATTCCGTGTGGAACCAGACCTCACTGATGTTTTCCGCGCCGCAGACGCGGTCGTCGTCTTGACCGACTGGCGCGAGTACCGAGACCTCAATTGGTCATTAATGGCCAGTTTGATGCGTCGTCCAGCATGGCTCTTTGATACCCGTCGCGTTGTCGATCCAGTAGCTGCTCGTGCTGCAGGCCTTGAGACGTGGTCGATCGGCGCAGGAGAGCAACTCTGATGGGAACCATTTTGGTTACCGGTGGAACTGGCTATGTCGGATCTCATGTGATTCCTGGGCTAGTCGACCGAGGACATCATGTTGTTGTCTTCGATAACCTCCATCGAGGTCATCTCAGCTCCATTGACCACTTCGGCATCGAATTCTTTGAAGGGGATCTCAATGACAACCAAGCACTAAGAACACTTTTCTCTCTTCACAGGTTCGACGCCATCCTTCACTTTGCAGCCTTGGCGTATGTCGGGGAATCAGTCTTTAGCCCCGATCTCTATTACCGCGTCAATGTCGCGGGAATGCTGAATCTCTTGGAATCCGCACTCCATGCCAATCCCTCCCAATTGCCACCGTTTGTCTTCTCATCCAGCTGTTCGGTCTTTGGAGTTCCTGACCATCTTCCGCTGGGTGAAAGCTCTGCCAAGCTCCCAATCAGCCCATACGGGCGCAGCAAGTTAGTTGGCGAATGGTTGCTTACTGACTTTGGTCAGGCTTTTGGATTGCGCTCAGTCGTGCTCCGTTATTTCAACGCTGCCGGTGCTGATCTTCGGAATGGCCTAGGGGAACGTCATCTGCCAGAGACGCACCTGATACCACTTGCCATTGCAGCAGCTCGAGGAGGTTCCCCACTGACACTCTTCGGGGCTGACTTTGATACCCCGGATGGTTCTGCGATTCGCGATTTCATCCATGTTCGTGATCTCGCTGATGCACATCTACTCGCTCTAGATCACCTTTTAGCAGGTGGATGCAGTCAGGACTTCAATCTGGGAACTGGTTCCGGAGTCTCCGTGCGTGAACTCGTTCAGGCGGTAGAAACAGAGCTTCAGGCCAAAGTCCCTACGAGAGAGGCGCCCCGACGTCCAGGAGATCCCGCCGCCTTGGTCTGTGATCCCACTAAAGCGCAAAACATTTTGGGCTGGAAACCGAAGCACTCGTCACTCAACCAGATCGTTGCTGATGCGGCGGCGTGGGATCAGTCCAACAACACCTACAACACTCAGGAGCTGAATCATGTCAGCGCCTGAGCATCGTCTAATTCCAGTACTCAGGCCCGACCAGCAACGGGTCTTGCTGTTACTGGTCTTGCTGTGGTCCGTCGCGATCGGCCTGTTTTGGGCTTGGTGGGTGCAGC
>Ga0255778_10001057_pt1 | contig 25011 bp, 20 predicted proteins | sample 071ome_31_FD_179976 | JGI IMG/M metagenome (GOLD analysis project Ga0255778, IMG submission 179976) | Coastal salt marsh microbial communities from the Groves Creek Marsh, Skidaway Island, Georgia - 071405CT metaG (version 2) | ecosystem: Environmental > Aquatic > Marine > Intertidal zone >...
AATGAATCCATGATTAATAAGGCACCGGACCAATTTCCTCTCGAGAAAACCGAACAACAGTGGAAAGAACAACTGACTCCACAAGAATACTATGTCATTCGCGAGAAGGGCACCGAACGTCCCTACACCGGCGAATACAACATGCACTTTGAAGAAGGCACCTACACCTGCCGCGCGTGCGACGCCCCACTGTTCACCTCCGACTCAAAATTCGATTCTCACTGCGGATGGCCTTCCTTCGACCAGGGCATCTCTAACGGCGCCATCGTCGAGAAGCTGGACAAAACCCACGGGATGATCCGCACCGAAATTATGTGCGCGAACTGCGGCGGCCACCTGGGCCACGTATTCAACGACGGCCCGACCGCCACGGGCCTCCGCTACTGTGTGAACAGCTTAAGCATTGACTTTAAGGACACTAAAGAGGAATAAAAAGAACACCCCAACTTTTTTCAAAAAAGCAGTTGCGGAAATGAATCCGCGTTATATATTTGCACCCGCTTCGGGCGCTTAGCTCAGTTGGTTCAGAGCACCTGCCTTACAAGCAGGGGGTCGGGGGTTCGAATCCCTCAGCGCCCACACCGAAACGAAGAAAAAGCCATCTACGAAAGTGGGTGGCTTTTTTCGTTCTGGGAGGAACCAAATTTATTTGAGTGAACTCACAGAATGAAAAAAGCCAAACCAACCGAAGGTTGGGATGGCTTTATCGAAGTTTAGGTGTTAGGGCCACCAGCCGGGTTCTTTTGAGCGGAGCGAGAAAAACCGGCCAATCCAAGGAGTAAATCAGCTGATTTAATGCTGGTTTCTATGACATTCTCGACATAAGGACACCAACCAATGAATTGGCTCTCTACCTATGTTTTTTGCATACTTTTTATGGTGAACCTCCGTTGCCTTAGCTCCACAGTATTGACAAGTCCAATTGTCCCTGCGTAAGACTACAAATCTCTTTCTTTTCCACGCATCTGATTTTAAATAATGAGAATAGAATTCTTTTCTTCGCTGTCTTTTGTAATTATATGGGATGCGCTTAAACCAAAGTCCAATAAGTATAGCGGATATAAGTAAAATTGACTCCATCAATTAGTAATTAGGAATTCCCCCTTTAGACAACAACTTAACAAATTCCCCCTACCTTCACAAAAAACCTAATCCCCCATGCACTGGTACCTAAAAGTAATCCGCCAATATTTCGACTTTACCGGACGCGCACGCCGCTCCGAATACTGGTACTTCACGCTTTTCAATTTCCTGTTCTCCCTACTAGCCGCAGCCTTTGACTCATTTTACGGATTCATCATGGGCGTTCCCGACTGGGAAACCACCTGGGAATTCTACTACCCCACATATACCTTACTAACGTTTATCCCCGCCCTTGCAGTAACCGTCCGCCGATTACACGATACTGGCCGTAGCGGATGGTGGTACTTAATCCTTCTCCTTCCCATCATAGGATGGATATGGCTGCTCATCATCCTCTTTACGGACGGCGAGCGCAATGACAACAAATGGGGTCCGAGTCCCAAACAAACCAAATGGCGTTCCCGATTATAAAAAAAGCCCCGCGATGCGGGGCTTTTTCATTCATTCAAAATCACTTCCTACTTCAAAAGTTCCTTAATCCCACCAAGCGAACTAAGGACTCCCGTGGCCTCATAAGGCAGGAAGACGGTCTTGTTGTCCGTGCCCTCCCCAAGTGATTCAAGCGTCTTGAGGTATTCCTTAGCGATGAGGTATTGGATAGGATCCTTACTATCTCCGCCGATGGCGTTTTTAATGATTTCAATGGCCTCTGCTTCCGCCTTGGCTGTGGTAATACGAGCATCGGCAGTACCCTCTGCTTCAAGGATGGCCGCCTGGCGCTCCCCTTCGGCACGAGCGATCTCACTCTCACGCGCACCTTCGGCCTGAAGGATGGCGGCTTTCTTCATCCCTTCGGCTTCCAATACGGCAGCACGACGGTCGCGCTCGGCACGCATCTGCTTCTCCATGGCGGCCTGGATATCTGCCGGCGGATTGATGTCCTGAAGCTCGACGCGATTCACCTTCACCCCCCATTTGTTGGTCGCTTCATCAAGTATGGAGCGGAGCTTGGTATTGATGGTATCTCGCGAACTTAAACTTTCATCGAGTTCTAGTTCCCCGATGACATTACGCAAAGTGGTCTGCGTGAGCTTTTCAATGGCATCCGGCAGGTTCGAGATCTCATAGACGGCCTTCACAGAATCCATAATCTGGAAGTACAAGACCGCATTGATCTGAACGACCACGTTATCCTTGGTGATCACGTTCTGCTTGGGGAAATCATAAACGGTCTCCCTGAGGTCTATTCTATTCAGTTCTTTAAAATGGACCAATTTTCTCCCGTCCACTCCCTCTTTCACATAACGCCACATGATGGAACGCGGACGATCGATGATCGGCCAGATGATATTGATACCGCTATTCAAGGTGCGGCTGTACTTACCCAATCGTTCAATAATCATGACCTCCGACTGCTGCACGATCTTCAATCCAACAGCTCCAAAGGTGATGACCAACAGGGCCAATACCGATAATATTACAATTACTCCATTCATAACAATTCAGGTTTATTTAGTGATTCTCTTTACTGTCAACACGATGCTCTGGCGGTCCACAACTTCCACTTTGTCGCCCACGGCCAGCTCGCCCTCAAACTCAATCTTCCAATCATCGCCACCGATCATGGCACGCCCCGTACCCTGCGCCGGATCACAATCCAACACACGACCGGTCAAACCGATGAGCGAATCCGCATTGGTCTTCACCTCCGTTCTATTGAACTTTTCGATAATGGGGCGTATGGTAAAAAACGCCACAGTAGATCCGATAGCGAACAGCCCCAAGAGCCACTCATTACTTAAATCCATCGCCGCCCCAATACTCGCAAACACCAATCCCACTCCCAAGGCACCTGCAAGGAACCCAAGAGTAAAGACTTCAATAATCAACGAGGCAATAGCCAAAGCCAGCAGAATGTGCCAAAGCTCCATATTTTCCATAGAGAAGATAGTTTCAAGTTGTTTTCACAATTTAATGAATTGCATACAAACCAATCACTCTACAAAGAAGAAAATAGAAATGCCATTTTGAACCCTTCAACCTTCTGCATGTTAAGGCATAAAGAAATACATGCGCGCACTTCTATTTAGCCTCATGATGGTCTCAAACAACCCTGTACTCTTTGATTTTTCGAAGGAAAGTTCCCTGTCCAATTGGTTCATCATCAACGACGGGGTAATGGGCGGATTGTCGCGCGGTCAACTAGCCCTCACCCCTGAAGGCCACGGCAAATTCTCGGGAACCGTATCCCTCGCGAACAACGGCGGATTCACCTCCATCCGTTGCAATCTCAACCCTACGGCAATACCCGCCAACACAAAGATCTCCATGCGTATCAAAGGCGACGGCAAGAACTACCAGTTCCGCGTGCGCCACCAACCCATGGCTTACCAGAGCTACATACACGACTTCAGCACCACAGGCGAGTGGCAAACGATAGAGTTCCCCATCGGCCAGATGTACCCTGAACGCCACGGCAGAAGGCTAAACATGCCTGATTTCAATCACGAAAAGATTTGTGAATTCACCTTCCTCATTGCCAACAAGCGCAACGAGGAATTCGAACTATTGATTGACACAGTCGAATTACATCAATAGACTCCACCCCCAACACTTATTCCAAGACCGACCCTTATAACCAAAGCCGGTTGCTCAAAAGTATTGGGCTTACAATAGCCTACCCCTGTTGTAAAATCTAACAATAGTAGTTGTCCTACTTGTGACGAAGCATAGATACTGAGATTTGGCATCAGCAAATCATAAGTCCCTACATAACCTTCTAGCTCAAACTCTAAACCAGTGGTACGTTGAAATAAGAGGTAATCAGCATTCATCACGTCCCAGCGTATAGAAGTCCCAATGACCGCGGAATACCCCTCGTCTAGTTCCTCTTGAGCGAAACCTATGGAGCCATTGAGAAAATAATTGGTCGCACCTAACCTTTTTCCTGCTGTGAACTGTGGAGAAAGAAAGAGCAAGGCATCGCCCTGATAGTCTGGCTGATTCAATTCACTGATCACCAACATGTGTCCATGAAGACCAAAACGCCAATCCTCCAGATCTGCCACATACCCGGGGGTAATAGCTAAATCCCTCACCTCTGCATCCATACCAGTGGACTCACCTCCTTGACGAACAATCTCCTGCCCTTGAGCACTCCAAACACCCAGCAACAGGGCCATTACAATCAATTTTTTCATTCTTCAGCTTTTGGGTGACAATCTTCCGGCCAAGTAGGATCGCCAAAAATTTCTGTCATAAAACTCGGGGTACATCTTCCTTCAAACGTACCAGCCGCACCGCGGAACATACCACTTGAGTTAAACGTCCAGGTAGCATTGCCCTTGGCATCCAACGCGATCAAACCGCCATTGCCCGCTTCTGAGTTAAGCACCCCAAAAATCACAGCACTTGCACTCTCCTCGAGGCTCATGCCTTGGTATTGCATGCGTGCATTCACTTGGAAAGCAACATTGTTTCGGATGAAGTATTCTCCATGGCCCGTGCAACTCACCGCAGCACCGTTATTATCCGCATAGGTTCCCGCGCCAATTATGGGCACATCACCAACGCGACCGTATTTCTTCCCCATCATACCGCCTGTAGAAGTACCCGCATACAGATTGCCTTGTAAATCCAATACCACCACCCCTACGGTGCCGTTCTTTTTCATCTGCTTCCAGCGCTCGTACTGCTGTTTGCGCTTCGGTGTTAAAAAGTATTCGTTATCCACAAACTCGTGATCCTGAGTCTTAGCAAACTCCTCTGCCCCTTCGCCAATGAGCAAGACGTGTGAAGTTTCCTCCATGACCGCCCGCGCTAACTTCGCAGGATTCTTGATATGCTTTAACCCCGCCACAGCGCCCGCCATTTTGGTGGACCCGTCCATAACCGATGCGTCCAATTCTACTTCACCCTGGTCATTAAACACCGCTCCTTTACCGGCATTGAAATGCGGATCATTCTCAAGCATGGTCAAGCACTCCACTACCACATCCATCCCATTGGCATCATAGGTCAGCATATCGAAGCCCACCTTGAGCACAGCACGTAGCGCAGAATCATACTCCGCGACTTGTTCGTCGGTATAATACTGGCGCTCAATTCCGCCCGCACCCCCATGAATAAGGATAACCGGTCCATTAAAAGAGAATTGCTGGTGGTTCTGTGCGGTGAGCAATGAGGGCAATAAAATGGCGAAAAAGAGGAGGTGTCGCATACGATTGTCGTTGAGCTTTGGTACTAGGCCCAATGTCCTAGCACTGTTCTAAAATACAAAGAGAATTGGCCCATAAAAAACTTGATTCCTCTATAAAATGTTAGTAGGATTGTAAGACAACAACACATCTACATCATGGTCCAAGATTACAACGCCTACACCGCCACCGACAGGCAGGTATGGAACGCCCTTTACTCGCGTCAACGAGAGAACCTCAGCGACAAGGCCGATCCACGCTATTTGGCGTGCCTGGACCAGTTGCTTCCGGTGATGAACGCGGATAAAATCCCGAACTACGACGATTTAAACGCCGTCTTAGGTGCCGCGACCGGCTGGAGCATTCACGTGGTTCCCGGGCTTATTCCGGTCGAACAGTTTTTCGAACTATTAGCCCAGCGTAAATTCCCCGCATCGACCTGGTTGCGTAAACCGGAGGAGCTCGACTACTTGGAGGAGCCAGATATGTTTCACGACATCTTTGGCCACATTCCCTTGCTTTTGGATCCGCAATACGCCCAATTCATGGAAGATTTCGGCAAGCACGGGGTGGCGAATTTGAAAAAGTCACACGTCATTCGCCAGTTACAAAACTTATACTGGTTCACCATTGAGTTTGGCGTTTGTGAAGACCCCACCAAGATTTACGGAGCGGGCATCATCTCGAGCTTCGGGGAAACGAACCACATCTGTGATCCCGAGACGACCATCTACCCGTTCGAATTAGAAAAGGTATTAGGAAATAGTTTCATTAATAGCGAAATTCAAGGGCACTACTATCGCATTGGCGGCCTCGACGCCGTGTATGGGATAGACTTCAAACACATTCACTAATGAAGAATCTCCTATTGGTTGCCGGCGCTGCGCTGTGGTTTCAATGTACCCCGCCTGCCCAAACCACCACCTTGATCCACGATGAAATGACTATCGAGGAACTACACTCATTGTACGAAAACGGCAGCTTGACCAGCTCCGCCGCGGTAGAATTTTATCTCGACCGCATTGAAGCGATCAACGGTGGCGACATAGACTTGAATGCCGTATTGGCCGTAAACGAAGAAGCACTAGAAGATGCACACAGGCTCGATAGCATTTATGCCGCCACGGGTGAATTTGTAGGCCCACTCCACGGGGTGCCTGTATTGTTAAAAGACAACATTGATTATTTGGGGATGCCCACGACGGTAGGCACGAATGCGCTGCGTGAGAACTACCCGTCAGAATCTAGCCCATTGGCCCAACAATTGGTCAATGCCGGTGCCATCATTTTGGGTAAGGCGAATTTGAGTGAATTGGCCAATTTTCATAGCACCGTATCCTCCTCCGGTTGGAGTCCTCTGGGCGGGCAATGCAAAAACCCATACGACCTCAGCAGAAACCCATGCGGCTCAAGTTCGGGCTCGGGCGCCGCTGTGGCAGCAAACTTGTGCATGATGGCCATCGGTACGGAAACCAACGGATCCATCACCTGCCCATCGAACAACAACGGAATCGTCGGCCTCAAACCTACTGTAGGACTCATTTCCCGCACCGGAATTTTCCCAATCAGCTATACCCAAGATACCGGAGGCCCCATGGCGCGGACCGTGAGCGATGTAGCCAAATCATTGGGCACGATGGTAGCAGTTGACGAAATGGACGGGAAGACCAACCAAGCCGACCGCAAAGCTCATACTGACTACACCTCCTTCTTAAACGACTCTAGCCTGTACGGCAAAAGAATAGGTGTATACTCCAGCGCCATGAACGATAATTTCTTACTTCAGGAGGTTTGGAACGAAGCCATTATTGCCCTGCAAATGCAAGGCGCGGAGCTTGTATACCTCGAAGACCCCATCGCAGATGAGGCGTCCGGTCCTAGCTACGAGGTCATGCTGTACGAATACCGCCAAGGTGTGAATGACTATTTCGCGAACAATAGCAGCGCCGGTCTTCAAGACATGTGGAGCCTATACCGAGCGATCATTGAAGATTCGGTCGAGATGGCGTACCACGACCACGACCTACTGAGAATCTCAGAAAACTATAAACCGGAGGAAAAGCGTGAAGCCTACGAGGCCGCCCTCGAAAAAACACGCTACCTCAGTCAAGACAGAGGCATTGACCTGGTCATGGACAGTTTAGAACTGGATGCCATCGTGGGACCTGCGGGTGGACCGGCTTGGAAAACGGATCACATCAACGGCGACCACTTTAGTGTGTACAGCGGCAATGCGTGGGCCATTTCAGGATACCCGCATATCGTAGTACCCATGGGCCAAGTATATGACCTACCCGTAGGCTTAAGTATTATGGGACGTAAGTGGGACGAAGGGAATTTGATCGGCTATGCCTATGATTTTGAGCAGGCTACGATGGCGCGGTTTACGCCAAAATTCCTAAATTCAACTGCACCATAAGTACACGAACATGGGAAAACTCAAATACCTTTTTGTCTTTACCCTACCCGCCTTAGCTTATATCAGTTTCCTCAGTACAGGATGGAAAGCCTACCTACCAGTACTGGAGGCATTCGCGTTGATTCCATTATTGGAGTTATTGTTTACGCCTGATGCTTCTAACCTCTCTTCCGAGCGCAAAGGAGTCATGGTCAGTGATGCATTCTACAAACTCGTATTGCGTTTATGTGTTCCTATTCAACTAGGTATGGGCTACATACTATTGGTCCAAACTCAAGGTGAGATTGATACCACGACGTTGGTAGGGAGAATACTCTCTTACGGAATGTTGTGTGGCGTGATGGGGATAAATGTGGCACATGAATTAGGCCATAAAAGAAATAAAATGGACCAATTCTTTTCCAAGGTCCTTCTCACCACAACCCTTTATACCCACTTTTTCCTCGAGCATAATTACGGGCATCACAAACATGTGGGTACCAAAGAAGATCCATCCACGGCCCGTAGAGGAGAATGGGTCTATGTGTTTTGGTTTAGATCTATAGTGTTCGCCTACTTAAGTGCATGGCGTATTGGGACCGCGCGCAGTAAGGGCAATATTTTGAAGAACGAAATGATATGGTATACTATCGTCCAAATCGCCCTGCTATCATTGATTTTCACCACCTTCGGTAAAATGGGCTTGGTAGCTTTAATTGGCGCATCAGTAACCGGATGGATCATGCTCGAGACCGTTCAATACATCGAACATTATGGGTTAGCACGCGTGAAGGTCAATGAACACCGTTACGAAGACGTGAAGCCTGCGCACAGTTGGAATTCTAATCACCAAATAGGGCGGGCCATTCTATTCGAGCTTTCCCGCCATAGCGACCACCACTACTTGCCCCACAAGGATTATGTGGAGCTGGACCATCACGACGATAGCCCACAGCTGCCCACAGGTTATCCGGGGATGATGCTCATCAGTCTTATCCCTCCTCTATACTTCCATTTAGTGCATAAACGGATTTCTTAAATCTCTTGTGAACCTTGAGTTCCACTCGTGGTTAGTTTAACAAAGTACCTAACCATGAAGAAACTTTTATTTGTCTTGAGCATCGTGATCCTAGCACAATCGTGTGAAACAGGCACCCCTACTTTTTGCAACGACGGTATTCAGAACGGAAATGAATTGGGCATTGATTGCGGCGGAGATTGTCCGCCTTGTGCCTCATACTCTGTCGAGGGCCACGCGCAGAAAGGTCCCTTCTTGAACGGCAGTTCAGTGCTACTGAGTGTTCTGGACAGCAACTTAAACCAATTGGGCACCTCATACACCGCACAAATCTTAGACAATTCCGGGTACTTCCTTTTTGGATCGACCAATCTTGCCTCTCCGTATGTCGCCTTGCGCGCCGACGGGTTTTACTTCAACGAGGTATGCGGTTCTCCAAGCAATGCACAAATCACCTTGAACGCTGTCGCCAACGTAAACTCAGTGCCTGCCGTCAATGTCAATACCCTCACTCACCTAGAAAAAGCCCGCGTCGAATACCTCGTGAGCAACGGCAGCACCTTTGCACAAGCCAAGGAGCAAGCCCTGCAAGAGATTTTGAACATCTTCAACATCGACCCGTCCATCAACATCGCATCGGCGGAACTCTTGAGCATTGCCAACTCCAGCGCTGCGGACGGAGTCCTGATTGCCATTACCTCCATCCTTCAGGGATACCGCAGCGAGAGTGAATTCTCAGACCTGATGGCGAATCTTGTGACGGACTTGCGTACCGACGGTATGTTGAACAGCACTATCCTAGCCTCGGAATTAATTTCTCACGCCAAGCTCCTCGACACCACGGCCATTCGCCAAAACATCGTCGACCGCTATGCCGCGATGGGCATCACCGTAAACGTACCGAACTTTGGCCAGCACATTCAGAATTACATCGACAACACCACCCACCAAGCCCAAAGCACCGTCATCGACTATCCTGAAACCGGGTTGAACGGATTGAATTTGCTCAACACCACCGATAGCGTTTATGCAGAATGGGACTTCCACAGTTTGGTGGCGAATAGACCGAACGATTGTTTGTCGCTCAAACTCGTCATTGAAAAGATCTCCGGAAATTGCCAGTACGGATGTTGGTTCTATTCGGTATCCAGCGTGCAGAACTGGAACATCAGCAGCCTAGATCAAACCACGCAAACGCAAACCTTCATCAGCACAGGATTAGAAACTGATCTGAGCCTAGGTTTTGAGTACGGCAGGTATAGATTGAACTTCTACATCAATGATGAAGCCACGCCAAGCCGAGTAAAAACCATTCAGGTTAATTAAGCTTTTGAAGGGCCCTGTACCTATTGTGTATGGCCAACATCAGCACCCCAAATCCAACCCCTAGGATGATCAGGGCTTGACTTAATAGACCCTCACCGGTAAAACTCAACTTTAAAAGCACGGTCGAAATCACAAAGCTCGAGTTGCGAATGATGACCGGGAAATTGTCGGTATAGAGCAGTGAAAAGAGCAAAATCAACACATCCGAGACGATGAGGAAGTTGTAGAACTGCTCAAAGAAAATGTCATTGACGGCAATCATGTTCGCAGATTCAATGTGCTGGAAGGTCGGAATTACCCATTCGATAAAGCTCTGCAATCCCAAAACGATGAAAACCACGAAAAGGCCTATTGAGAGGTAATGCTTCGCCTTGACGAATTGTTTTAATTGGGGGCCAATTTCCTCCTCTTCCATCGCCTCAAAATCTGCATACTTATAGGTTCCGCTGAGCTTGTAGAATGACAGGATCATCAGGAATACCGCAATGACCGAGAGGATGTCTACCCCAAATTCGAGGTTGTGCATCGTTTGCCAATTGGACACACCTAAATCCAATACCGCCATATCCTTGAACAGCCCACGAATCAAGATCAAAGCGATTACTTCGTATTGCTTCGCGATATACAAGGTCGTGCTTCGACGCAGGTAATAAATCATCAAATACGCCTCGTAGACCAAAAGAATGGAAAAGGGCGTGTAGATGGCGCTGATGGGATCCGCCAATAATCTGGCGTCCATGCCTCCAGGAATATATTCGCGCAATAAGTGCAAGAGCAGGTGGATCACAAAACTGGAAATGGCCGCGTAGAGGGCGTATTTCCCGAGAGTTTTGCGAAAGTTGTATGTAAAGACTGGTATATGCATAAGGCAATTGTAACCGATTAATTCCTAGAGTATTAACACTTTTATCACGCTAAGGTTTATTCTTATGGGTAAACCGGCTGAGCATCGTACCTTCGCGGCAAAATTCAACGACCATGCTGAACGTAAATAATGTCACCCTTCAATTTGGGAAGCGTGTCCTTTTCGAAGACGTCAACATAAAATTCCATGGCGAGCGCTGTTATGGACTTATTGGGGCCAATGGTGCTGGTAAATCTACCTTCCTCAAAATCTTGAGCGGCGAGGTAAGCCCAAACACCGGCGGTGTATCTCTCGAGCCCGGCAAGCGCATGTCTGTCCTCTCGCAGAACCACTTTGCTTTTGACGAGGAAACGGTATTGAACACCGTGATTCAGGGCAACAAGCCTTTGTGGGATTTGATGCAGGAAAAGGATGCTATTTATATGAAGCCAGATTTCAATGAAGAGGACGGCCTTTTGGCAGCGGACCTCGAAGTGAAATTTGAAGAGATGGACGGATGGAACGCTGAAAGCGATGCGGCCAACTTATTGAGCGGCCTGGGCATCCATGCCGACGAGCATTACAGCTTGATGAAAGACCTAGAAGGTTCGAAAAAGGTACGTGTGCTTCTCGCCCAAGCCTTGTTTGGTAATCCGGATATCCTCATCCTCGATGAGCCTACCAACGATTTGGACCTGAAGACCATCTCGTGGTTGGAGGATTTCTTGATTGACTTTAGAAATACCGTGATCGTCGTGAGCCACGACCGTCACTTCCTCGATACCGTTTGTACGCACATTGCGGACATCGACTTCAAACGCATCAAGCAATACACCGGGAACTACAGCTTCTGGTACGAGAGCTCGCAACTAGCGTTGCGCCAGCGCCAAGCGGCCAACAAGAAGGCAGAAGATAAGCGCAAGGAATTGCAGGAGTTCATCTCTCGATTCGCCGCAAACGCTTCCAAGAGCAAGCAGGCCACCTCGCGCAAGAAGATGTTGGACAAGATCAATATCGACGAGATTCAAGCCTCTTCGCGCATGTACCCGGCCATTATTTTTGACCAATTACGCGAAGCGGGAGACCAGATCCTAGAGGTGGAAGGATTGGCCGCACACGACGATGCAGGCGACCTCTTGTTCCAAAACTTGAGCTTCAAAATGAACCGCGGCGATAAGATTGCCCTGTTGGCGGACGACCACCGCGCCCTGACTGCCTTCTACGAGATCATCTCAGGAAACAAGCAGCCAAGTGCCGGAACCTTCGCCTTCGGACAGACCATCAACCACGCCTACCTGCCGAACGAAAACGCGGAATTCTTCGAAACCGAGGACAACCTAATCGATTGGTTGCGCGAATTCTCTCCGGAAAACAAGGACGAAGTGTTCGTACGCGGGTTCTTGGGCAAGATGCTCTTCTCTGGGGAAGAAGTATTTAAAAGCGCCAAAGTCCTCTCTGGGGGTGAGAAGGTGCGCTGTATGCTGAGCCGCATGATGCTACAGCAAGCCAACCTCTTGTTCTTGGACGAGCCGACCAACCACTTGGACCTTGAAAGTATCCAAGCGCTGAACAACGGAATGCGTGATTTCAAGGGCTCTATGGTCTTCAGTTCGCATGACCATACCATTAACCAAACGGTGGCAAACCGCATCGTAGAAATCTTCCCGCACGGGAATTTGGACAAGTTGATGGAGTATGACCAATTCATTGCTGATCCTAAAATCGCCGAACAAAGGCAACAAATGGGTGGCCGCTAGTCCGCTCTCCACTAACACACTGAAGGCACTCGTTCGCGGGTGCCTTTTTTTGTTTTGCGCAGTTGCTTGAGGGAATTGGTCCCTGCTATATATTCCTCCTTATATTCGATTCTCAAACACAAAACACACCATGAAGAAAACCGCAACACTTTTGATGCTCGGACTTTCTGTGGCTGCGGTGGCCCAGAACATGAAGAAAGAGCGCATCACCGTTAATTATCTCCAACCCCCAACCATCCACCTCGAAGAAGGCATGGGCTATACCAGCAGCGTGATTCTTGATTATGAAGCGGAGATCAATGCAGAATTGGCCAAAGCAGAGCAAGAATACCAGCAAGCCTTAGCCGAATACCCAGATAAGGAAGCGGCAGCAAAAGCGGCCTACGATCAGCGTTACGCCGAATACGAAAAAGCCCTTGAGGACTGGAACAGCAAAAGCTCTGTGGGAAAGATTATTGAGAAGCAGGTATTGGAAAACTCTAAGCCTACCCCGCCTTCACCGTACTACCCGCCTTCAAAGCCGTACAAGCGTCAGGTTACCCACCAAAAGCTATTCAATGCGGACCAACTCGCGAGCACTTACTGCCGCGTGGAAGGATTAGACCAAGACCCAAATGGGGTAAACATCGAAGTGCACCTCTTTGGTTTCGAGAACAATGATCCAATCGCTGAAAAGAAAGAATACGTGAGGGTGGATTCTAAAACCAAAGCAAAGTCTACGTACTACAAGTCTTTTTGGAAAATTGATTACCGTCACAGCATGACCCTTCGTGCGGTGCATCCAAACGGCAGCATCATCTTTGACGAGGTGCCAAGCTCCATTTCGGATTATAAGACCTTCACTTCTGGGGAGGAAGAAAGAAGCTACCCATCTACGAACGCACAGACCTACATTGACCAGTTGCAAACGAAGGTCGTGGAGGAGAACATGGGGACCATTCAGTGGTTGATCAACGACAAATTGGGCACCACTACCCAAAATCGTAGCGTAGAAATCATCTACGTGAAGAATAAAAAAGGCGCCTACGACGATCTAGAAAATGCCATGTACGATGCCAAGCAAGGCTACGACATGCTCATCAGCCGTCCTGAAGAGGCCCGTGAAAAACTTCAAAGCGCGATCGACGCGTGGGAAGCTGCGTTGGCAGAAGGCGATATGGACGATAAGAAAGCGCGCATCAACAAAAAGATCATCCCAGATTTGTACAAAAACCTCATCATGGCCTACACCATGATTGGTGAATTTGATAAGGCTGACGATCACTTTAATGATTCATTGCGATTGGATTTCAGCCGTGGCGATGAGAACGACCTGAAGGAAACTAAACTTCTAACCGACGATCTAAGAGAGCGTTACCAGAAGTAATTTCTTCATCATTTGTGAAAAGCTTTGATACGGGCGGCCCTGCGGGCTGCCCGTATTCATTTTAAAGGCCTTACTTTTGCCCGCTGCAACACGACACTCCTTTCCATGAAACGACTCTTCAACAACTTCGTTGGCAATCCAAAAAATGACATCCTATCCGGTTTAACCGTAGCCTTGGCACTCGTGCCGGAGGCCGTTGCTTTCGCCTTTGTGGCAGGCATTGATCCACTCGTGGGTCTGTACGGGGCCTTCATGATGGGACTGATCACCTCACTTTTTGGCGGTCGTCCGGGAATGATTTCAGGTGCCACGGGTGCCATGGCCGTAGTGATGGTGCATTTGATCCAACAAGGAAATAGCGTGGGTGAAGGCATGGGCATGGAGATGCTAGGGCTTTCTTGGTTGTTCATTACCCTACTCTTCGTCGGGGCCATCCAAATTGTCGCCGGACTGTTCCGTCTAGGAAAGTTTGTACGCCTCATCCCCCATCCAGTAATGATGGGATTTGTCAACGGTTTGGCCATCGTGATCTTCTTGAGCCAATTAGGCATGTTTACCCACAATGTGAACGGCCAAAAGGTTTGGATTGAAGGCACAGAGCTATTTACCATGATGGGACTCGTAGGGTTGACCATGGCCATCATGTGGTTGTTGCCCAAAGTAACTAAAGTAGTACCCGCTGCATTGACCGGAATTATCGTGGTAGCGGCCATCGCCATAGGCCTAGACCTAGATGTAAGCACCGTAGGATCGTTCATTAGAGACGGCGGCGGTGAGGGACTAAAAGGAGGTTTACCACAGTTCCAATGGGATATCTTCACCCTCTTCGACACCATGCAAGGACATTGGGGTACGGTGATCGGCACTGCCTTCTTGTTGGCAGCCGTTGGCTTGATTGAAAGCTTGATGACCTTGAATTTGGTCGATGATTTAACCGAAACCCGCGGTTCAGGAAACCGTGAATGTATTGCCCAAGGGTCCGCCAATTTGATCAACGGGTTGTTTGGCGGTATGGGCGGTTGTGCCATGATCGGTCAAAGTATTATTAACGTGAATTCAGGTGGCCGTGGCCGATTATCTGGTGTGGTTGCCGCCCTCGGGTTATTGAGCTTCATTCTATTCGGTGCTCCACTCATCGAGCGCATCCCTATCGCCGCCTTGGTCGGTGTGATGTTCATGGTCGTGATCGGCACCTTTGCGTGGTCGAGCTTCCGCATCTTGCGCAAGATCCCTGTGGCCGATGCCTTTGTATTGATTGCGGTCAGTGCTATTACAGTGTGGCAAGATTTGGCCATCGCCGTGATCTCCGGGGTGATCATGAGTGCCCTCAAATTTGCTTGGGAGAATGCAGTTCGCATTCGTGCACGCAAGCGCATTAAAGAGGATGGAACGAAAGTGTATGAGATCTGGGGACCACTATTCTTCGGATCGGTACAATCCTTTGCGACCAAATTTGACGTGAAAAACGATCCTGTCAAGGTGGAGATTGATTTCATCGAATCTAGAGTGAGCGACCACAGCGGCATTGAAGCCATTGAACGAGTGATCGACAAATACTTGGCCGCCGGAAAAGAAGTGGTTTTGACCCACCTCAGTCCAGAGTGCAAGGCTATATTGAATAAGGCGAATCCTGGGTTTGATAAGTACATCCAAAGTTCGATTGAGGACCCTCGTTACCACGTGGTGACAGATTTGATGGACGCCGAGGTTTAATTACTACCTTACTTCTATGAAACACCTACTCCCCTTTTTTCTTGTGCTTCTATTCGCCTCCTGCGAAAAGGAACCTGTGGATTGCTGTGATCCCAATCCAAACCCCGTCGACACCACCGGCAACCCTGGAGATGGCTACGCCCAATATGGCACGCCGTTCGATGCGGTACCCGCACCCTCCGATGTCGTGATGTATGAGGTAAACCCTTTGGTGTTTTCAGCTTCACGAGATTTTGCGGGCATCATGCCCCGCTTGGACAGCATCAAGGACCTCGGAGTAAATGTGATCTGGCTGATGCCGGTCTATGAGATGGGGTCGCTCAACAGTGTGGGTTCGCCCTATTGCATCAAAGATTACAAGAGCCTCAATCCTAATTATGGGGATTTAGACGACTTGCGCGAACTGGTAGATAGCGCCCACGCCAAGGGCATGGCCGTGATGATGGATTGGGTCGCCAATCACACCTCCTGGGACCACATCTGGATGGCAGATGAAAGTTTCTATGTCAAACAAAATGGTGTGATTATCCATCCTCCAGGAACGAACTGGCAAGATGTTGCCGAACTCAACTACAGCAACGCTGAAATGCGCGGAGAGATGATCAGCGCTATGAAATACTGGGTCCTTGAGGCCAATATTGACGGCTACCGCTGTGATTACGCGACCGGCGTGCCCGGATGGTTTTGGGAAGAAGCCATCGACACCTTGCGCAGCATCCCCAACCGAGACCTGATCATGTTCGCGGAATCTGATGATTTAAGCCTCGTGAACAAAGGATTTGATATGGCCTTCAGCTGGGGCTTCTACGGCAAGAGCCTTGGAGTCTTCACTCAGGGGGATGATGCACGCGGGCTGTATACCCAGCACGCGACCGAATTCTTCAGCCTCGACCCCGGTAAAACCATGGTACGCTTTGTGACTAACCATGACCAAAACGCTTGGGACAACACCCCTCAAGCACTTTTTGGAAGTCAGGACAAGGTCATGAGTGCCTTTGTATTGGCCTCTACCATGGGCGGCGTGCCGTTATTGTACAATGGACAAGAGAAAGCATTGCCTTACAAGCTGCCGTTCTTCACGCCTACGAGTGTGGCCATTAATTGGTCCCTGAACCCAGCGGTAACGAAGGAATACAAGGCGATCTTATCGGCGTACAACACCTACGATGCGCTTAGAGGGGAATCTAGGACCAATTTATCTACGTTCAACATCGCCGCCTTCACCGCCACCGGAACTGGGCATGAGGCTCTCGTTGCAGTCAATCCGCGGAACTCTGCGATGAGCATAGGGCTGCCAAGTGATTGGCAAAGTATTTCCGTCCTTGACCCTGTGAGCGGCGCAACCGTAAATACAGGTACCACCTTGATGTTGGCACCTTATCAGTATCAGATATTAATTAAGTAGAAATACTTGTTTTAGACGTTGATAGTCTTGAAATGTAATTATTTGATTTTTAATTGATTAAATTCCAGTCTAAATCAATCATTTACAACATGAAAAAACTATGCTTGCTCCTAACCGCGCTCGCATTCACTCAATGCGTAAATGACACTCTTACTGAATCTGAAGTCTCAGATTTTGTTACATCTCATTTCAATGAAAAAGTGGGATACGATGATGCCGTAGATTCTTTTATTGGAGACATCGGTGAAGATTTGACAGTTCTCAACACATTATGGGGACAATCAAGAATTTTTCCTGTAGAGAATGTAGAAGGCGATTGGTTCTATGAAGATTCCGTTACCGTAGAAATTTTTGACATCTACATAAACGGTGGTACTGCTGTTGTTTTAGGTTCCGATAAATATTGGATAGACGGTGAAGCGACCGGTATTTCGAGATTCTGCGGAACTGTAATAAGAGAAAATGGGAAGCTAGTCTGGAAACGCTATGCCTTTGCTTCAGAGAATCAAAGGGCGGCAGATTTTGTTTGGCCATCCGTTGAAGGTGAAGGTGCCTTAGATTCCTACAATGCTATGCGAAAAGCAATGGTGAATCTTAGAAATTCTGATGGCTTAAAGATGTCCGATTCATTGGTAGAGGCATACCCAAGCTGGGCATCGGCGCATCTTGGTCAATTACATTATTATATCCTTGCTGGAGACGAAGATAATTTGCGCTCCAAACTCGCCGAAGCACAATCTAAATTAGACGGTGCCTCAGCTGCAGAGAAAACCCTAATAAGCGCATATAATCCTGATTTAACCAGAGAAGAAAGGAGAAATACCCTTGCCAAGGCACTTGGCTTCGCAGGGGATGATCCAATGATTCGATTCTGGTATACTTGGACTTTAGATGATGTTAACGACAAAATTGCAGTCCTCGAAGCAGGGCTCACAAGATTTCCAGAAAGCTCTGTTTTAAACAACATGATGGCATATGTTCAAATGGATGCGGGAGATTTGGATAAGGCTGAACACCATTTAAATGTTTACTTAAGAGTGCATCCAGATGAAGCAAACGCTTATGACAGTATGGGAGACTTCTTGGTTGAAAAAGGTGATTTAGAAGGTGCGAAAAACATGTATTTGAAGGCATCGGAAATGCATCCTGATTTTGCCGAAGTAAGTAAGCAGAAAGCTGACGAACTGTAAACCTTAACTGAATAGATTGATGAGAAGCTCCCTCCGGGGAGCTTTTTTTGATTTTTGCCCTCGGCAAAGATCCCTCCTGCTCCAAATTCCGAACCAACAAGCCCTGCGCAGCTAACGCTGCTCAACGGCTTTTCCATTTCCCCGCGTCCTGAAGCAAGCTTCGGGCGCTTGGAAATGAAAAAGCCCCGCAACTTTCGTTGCAGGGCTTTTTTGGTTCTTTGTGACCGCGTAGGGATTCGAACCCCAAACCTTCTGATCCGTAGTCAGATGCTCTATCCAGTTGAGCTACGCAGCCAGCTTTTCCCGTATGGGGTGGCAAATATAGACCAAAAACTTAATTGCAAAAGTCCCTTGGGGGATTTTTTGATGGGAAAATTAGACCCTTATTGAACCTCAACGGTTAGGCCTGCATCGCTCATGAGGGAAGCCTTATGTTGAAGTTCTTCAATGTCGCCGGTCATGATTTGGCACTTACCCTTGTAATGAGTAATCCAGGCACATTGTTCTGCTTGTTCCTCAGTGTGTTCACATACCGTGCAGAGGACGTCAATGACAAAATCAAACGTATTATCGTGGTCGTTGAATAGGACTAGAGAACGTTCCGCTTGAAGAACGGTTTCTTGTTGGCTTTGAAATTGCTCTTTCGTACTCATGTTCTCAAATTTATATACTAGGCATCATTTGATGCAAGCTTAGGTGAAAAATTATTCAACTTAATCCTTGATGCCGAATCTACGTTTAAGGAGCATGATTTTTCCTTTTCCTGCTAGATTGTAGGAGAAACCAGGTTGGTCTTTTTTTGGTGCTACACTTCTGGCTTTCGTATCTTTCTTTAAGATTTCCTCATTAAATGTTTCATCTGATGACCTGAGACTCATTAGATTCCCCTTATAATTTATGAATATAAAATCTGTCCCGTTGTCTAAGTAAACGGTAAATTCACCTCCGCGTCTTCTCTCTTTTATTTCAACCAAACAATCGACTTCAGCAAAGACAGGAACATCATATATATTTTGAATAATGGCTTGTCCATTTCCTTGGAAGCACTTGTATTTACCGGAATACGCCAACTGTATCTGACTCAAAAAAAGTGTTTTACGTATCTCTTTTGGGAATTTTCCTTCTGCCTCATACTGCGCAATTTCATCCAAGAAATCTGCTCCTTTCTCCGCGCCTAATAATGCGTATATACCTTCTTGATAATTGAAATCATCACTCCTGCTGGTTCCTGAGAAATCCCCAAAGAGCTGAGCCAATGTTTCCCATTGATCCTTATCTAAGGGTGCATCTATTGACCAAACAGCATCTATGGTAACTCTATCCTCATTCAAATCATGTCGTGCAGCTCCACCGATAGAATTTTCCACCAAACCCGTATTTCCTAGAATCTTTAAAGGTCCAGATCCAAAAAGCTCACAATCTTCATTGTAAAAAACTAAATAAGGATCGGGAAGTGTAAAATCTTTCAATTTGTCTAGAGTGGTAATCACATATCCCTCTTCTTCATTGTCGTAGAATAATACACCATTTGCACTAATGACCTCGATATCCCTACGATCTGCATATTTGGACAAGAAGTTACTATGTCCACCTAAGCTGTCTTGTGAAATATAAATTCCATTGTAAGTATTCTCAGCTAAACTAACTGGATTATTTTCTGGCAATTCTATAATAATATCCGTCGGATCAATAACCGTAGCAATGTCATACCACATACTTTGGAGATTACGACAATTATAATTGAGTTTGATTGAGCCTTCGTAGAACATGGAAATATCATCAGCAACCAAGGTAATCTTACCACGGTATCCAAAATGTGGACTTATATAAAACTCATCTGACTCTTTTATCGAAGCAATTCCAATTGTACTTCCACTGGTATCCGACTTTATACTTTCGAATGTAATTGGTCTGATTTCTCCAACTTCATTGATATAATCATATGTTCCATGAGCTGTGTAGCGATACTTCCCATGAATCCTCACAAAACTCTCATAAAATGTATGGAGCTTGCTAAACCTATTAGCAATTATTTTGGCCTTTTTCAAAGGGTCCATTTCTGCATTCTGCCTGATTATAACATATCCACTGTCTGGAATAACACTTGCATCAGCTACATCTATGGTCTCTACTTCAAAGGCCTCAAGGATATTTGGAGTCAGAGCGAAACGAGCAAATCCCGCAGAGAAATCCAGGCTATCTTGTCTTGGATGTGTACTTACCAAATATGCCGCACCATCAGAATTATGCTTCACGTCCACCGTTGCTTTTTCCATATTCCATTCCGCATGATCCATATATGCCATGTACTTATTTGCTGGAAATTGAATTGAACTGTACGGATTCAACTTATCAAATGTACCTAACTGCTCATCGAAATTTACATCACAACTTGCGGCCAACATTTCAAAAGCCCATTGCTCATCCTCAATCTTAGTTTTTACGCGAAAGTCTTGGGCCGCAGAGGTGAAGAATCGATGAAAGAATTGGTACCCCTCATGTTCACTGTTGTGCTTCGCGGTGCCGTAGCGCAACTCCCCAGTTCCAAAGAGTCCTTTTCCACCATAGCGCAACCTGCCTTCAGCCACTACCACAGGAGCCCCGTACATATCAAATGGTGTACTTTTCGACTCAACTTGTATTTCCCCATCATAGGGCAACCATTTAAATGGATTGTCCGTACCCTGAACAAAAGGATAACCACCTCCTATAGTGGTGTTTTCAGCGATACTAAAGGTGGCTGAGCGACCAGAAGCTTCCTTCGGGAAGAATACGATATCATTGCTAACTAGATGACTTTGAATGTAATTGATACTACCGTCCGCATAAAGCCCCTGATTGGATAGCTGCAAAGAGCCATCATAGGTGCCCGAGCTTTTATAAATCTTTGTGGACGGCATTTCTCTCTGAAATCCAAGAGAATAATCCGGCATTACCACTAACGGCTGTTCGAAATCTTCGAAAATATCAGCGCTATGAAAAGTTGCGTCAAAATACAAACCATCGGTCGTTGCATTATCCAATGAATCAATCGTGAAAGGTTCAACGGCCATGTAAAAATCATCTCTTTCATAAATGCCATTATGAATCCTCGGATGATCGTAGTAGACATACGAATTATTGATTGCCTCAAAAATTGGGTATTCTGGATAGTATTCCTTGGAACTCTTATTATCCGGTTGATCTATACTTAGACGTCCTTGAAGATCTGAGAGAACCGTTTGTACGTTTACTAATGCTGCAAGTTCACCAGGTGGAGGGCTAAATTCTTTAACCTTGAATCGCATCGAATCAATACGTGGCATATCAATCATGAAATTATCATAACTGAAGGAATGCCCAGTCCCCCAATAGCTGAATAGCCCAGCGTTAATACGGCCATCGAAGTTGAAGTTCATTCCTTGATTAACGGTGATGAGTCCGCCATTAGGAAAAAGGTTGACCTGTTGCGAATCACTCAGGGCAATCATGCCAATGCCTGCAATGTCCATTTGATAGTTCAAAAGACTGACCTGAGCATTGTTCCCTTGCTCGACTCGTGAAACAAACTGGATCACATCGTAATCTCGCTTGCCTTCCCAGTTGAGCAGGTATTCAAACAGACGATCGGTAAGGGTGATAGTTTGTCGGTCTTCATCAAAAGTAACGAACCCCTGAATGGCCATTTCATAAAGGAATTTCTCCCCTTGGTCCATAGGCATACGCAAGGCATAGATAAGGTCCTTGAGGGGTGCATCGTTATACCCCCAAGCGTAAGCGGCGTCGCGCAAATTTATCAAAGGGTGAGTTTGTTGCAATCCTGCGATTTCTTCCATTCGGGTGATGCGGAAGAATTGCTTGCTCTCGAATACCGCCGCCTGCATCGAACCCAGATTGAGGTTGCGGAAATTCAGGACGGGTGTGCCTTGGTTCCAAACTAATTGGTCCACGTTCACCTCCATGGCGTGGTAGCTGTCGATCCACGAGCTCAACCCTAGGCCGGTTTTATAGCGTAAAATGCGTAGCTGTCCAGAACGCGGGTCATAGCGTACTTCACAATACGGATGGTAAATGCTGTCTTTGCCGAGGTGTGCTACCACCTCTACTCGTTTGGAGGCGATGAGGTTATCTTGGAATCCAAAGCGTCCGCCTTTGAGGGTAATGACCGTATCCGTTTTGTAGGTGAAGACCAGCTCTCCTAAGGTACTATCCGGGCTGTTTCCATAAAATTGGGGCCCGATCACCCCCAATCCTCCTTTGAAGTGGACATCTGGGAAAATATCCTCGATGAGGTAGTCGTTGCGTTCGCTGGTAAATTGCGGGTAGCGCTTGGTGGTAGTTCCGGTCATACGGTCCTCCAAGGTGCCTTTGATGGGTTCTGGATAAAGGTCATAGGCATGCAACACAGCTTTGGCCTGGTATCCCCCTTTTTTAACATCGAGGTTCCAGGTGCCCAATTCCGCATAGCGCTCGTCCTCCGGCACTGATACTCGGGACCAAAAGACGGTGCCGCCCTCCCCTTCTATCAGATCTTGTTCGGGATAATATTTGAAGTTCGCCCCTATGATTTGGGTGCTGTCCTCGCGGTAACGTCCATAGAGGTCTTCCGCCTCAAAACTGTATACAGGAGCCCCCTCTTCAAAGGTAAAGCCCCATACCGCGAAGGGTGCGCTCCACACAAAATCATTGGCATCGCTGAAAATGTGCTTGATGTAGTTCAGGTGCTGCTGGTGAATGTAGTCTCGAATCTTAGTCGAAGGGTTTTTCTTGGCGTAGGCCAGTAGGTGCTGGGCCATCTGCTCGGCAGTGCCATAGGCTTCGCCCTCGTAGATGTCGTAGGTTAGACGTATGAGCTCTTCCCAAACCTCAGGCTGCACGAGGCGCTTGCGAATGAGTTGGTTGCTCAAATCTACCCACAACTCGCCGAACTCGTCGGCCGCCAACATGGCGTTCGGCAACAGGCTATCCTGATACAGCGACTTTTGCTCCTTGTTCAGGTCTATGAGTTCGAGAAATTCATCTTGGAAGAATTCGAGCTCGGAGAATCGGACCACCTTCTGGGCGTGAAGCCCCAGGCTGAATAGAAGCGCAACAATCAGTCCAATTCTTCGCATTACTTTCTCATTTTAACACTGCGCCACTGATCGCGCCCTTTGATACCTTCATAGGTTAGTCCAGCACCCTCGGCACGTTCGCGAAGGGCAGGCACATTTTCCTCGTAAAAACCACTGAACAAGATGGTACCGCCGTCGGCCAAAGCGGCCACATAAGCGTCCATGTCCGCGAGGAGCACGTTGAGGTTGATGTTGGCGTAGATCAGATCATAGGTATCCTTGATAGCTTCCGCCCCACCCTGGTCGCAGCTCATGGTAATGGCGTTGCGCTGTGCATTCTCCAAGGTATTTTCTACGCACCAGGTGTCGATGTCGATCCCGTGAATGTGGGAGGCACCTCGCATCCCGGCAAGGATGCCGAGGATCCCTGTGCCACAACCCATGTCGAGGACTCGCAGGCCTTCGGTCGGCAACTCCAAGGTCCACTGAATCATCATGTGGGTGGTTTGGTGGTGGCCGGTACCAAAGGACATCTTTGGCTCGATCAACATGAGGTGCTCATAGCCTTGTTTTGGCGTGTGGAAAGGAGCATGGATGTACACGCGACAGTCCACATCAATAGGATCAAAGTTTTTCTCCCACTCCGCATTCCAGTTCACTTGCTCGATTTCTTGTAAGACATAAGTGACCTGAACACCGTCCCATTGAAGGGTCTCGGCGACGGCATCAGAAGAGAATAGATCCTTTAAAATGTACGCCTGAAACCCATCCTCGGTATCGGTGAAGGTATCAAAGCCCAATTCCCCGAGATGTGCAATAAACACATCGCGGAAGGGTTCCAAGGGAACGACCGTTGCGGTCAGTTCAATGTACACTGGAGTTTCCGGCATTAGGCTTCGGTTCTAGCTTTTACGATTGCAGTGAAATCTGCTGCGCTCAATGAGGCGCCGCCGATCAGACCACCGTCAATATCTTGTTGTGCGAATAACTCTGCCGCGTTGCCTGGCTTACATGAGCCGCCGTACAATACCGAAATATCTTGGGCCGCTTCACCGCCGAAACGCTCTACCAACCAAGCGCGAATGCCGGCATGTACTTCTTGTGCTTGCCCTGGAGAAGCCGTCTCACCCGTGCCAATAGCCCAAACCGGCTCGTAAGCCAAGATGATGTTGTCCATATCTTCTTCTGAGAAGCCTTCCAGACCTTCGGCACATTGGCTGAGGATGACGTCCATGTAGTTGCCGCTCTTGCGCTCTTCCAAGGTTTCACCGATACAGTAGATCGCGGCCAATTCGTTGTTCAATGCCTGACCTATTTTCACCTTACAGCTCTCGTTGGTCTCACCGAAGTATTGACGGCGCTCGCTGTGGCCGATAATGACGGCGTCCAAATCCAATGAGGCCAACATAGGGGCGCTGATTTCACCGGTGTAAGCACCATTATCTTGTTCGTGGCAGTTCTGTGCAGCGACAGCGATGAATGGATTATCGACCAATTCATTCACGACATCACTCAAGAACACGGATGGAGGAGTGATGATCACACCTGTTTCTCCTACGACTTCTTCCGTCAACGACGACTTCAATTCTGCGACCAAATCCATCGCTTCGTTGTACGTCGTGTTCATTTTCCAGTTACCTGCTACAATCTTTCTTCTCATGATTATTTATTGATGTTGTTGT
>Ga0255778_10001065_pt1 | contig 24933 bp, 38 predicted proteins | sample 071ome_31_FD_179976 | JGI IMG/M metagenome (GOLD analysis project Ga0255778, IMG submission 179976) | Coastal salt marsh microbial communities from the Groves Creek Marsh, Skidaway Island, Georgia - 071405CT metaG (version 2) | ecosystem: Environmental > Aquatic > Marine > Intertidal zone >...
TCAGTAAATAAAGCGAATGCTGTTGTTGCGTTTAATACTAATGCTAATGCGATAATTTTTTTCATTTTAAATTTCCTCCTTTCTTGGTTTAAATTGAATGTGCATATCGGTTAGATATGGATCGCAACCTTTGTCTTCTAAACGCATTGCGAGCCACATCTCAAATGACTCCTTGTCTTCAAACGTGCGAGTAAACTCATACGATTTGAACGGTAGTTCCCTATTGAACGTTACTACTACTTCGTCCGCTTTTGCTTCGTTAAAGGCACTTAGGCCCACAAACAAAATCATAGCCAACCCTGCCACTAAGGCTGGCACCCATCCTGGGCAATTCTTTTCGTTACAACTTTTACTTGGTAACATAATCTTTCTCCGAAAATCAAGTCATAAAAAAAGGCGACTTGTTGTAGCCTTTAAGCATCGCTACTTGGGTCGCCTTCCGATTGTGTGTTTAGTATATTACTAAACAATAATATTATTATACAAGTATTTAGTAATTTGTCAACACTGATTTTCCAAATTAGAGCAGTTTTATCACAGAAAGTTTTTATGGGTATATAAAATATTTTTATACACAACCAGTCGGCTTGGGGAGACCTCCATACTTGGCAATCTGTTTCATAGGACCAGTCTTCCACTCGTCATACAAGCCTTTTGCTTTACGATCCATACCCAGTGCTTTACCAAAGTCTTTTACTCTTGGTACCATACTTGTGTCTGCGTACATATCACGAGCAAGGTTAATGTGCTTTACTTTTTCTTCTGTAAGTTCTACACCATCTGCTTCCATCATTTCACGCATGACATCTTCTGTCCAGTCACACATACGGATTAGGAATCCGTCACCATCTCTTTCTAAACTCATTTTTATTCCTCGGCTTTCGCCTTATTGTTGCTGGGGTCACCTGCTTCTAGATCATCCAGAGCAGGATTCTTTTTACCGTGAGGAAAACGCTTGCCTTCCTTGTGGTTACCTTGTTCGGTTTGAACTCCGGAGATGAATTCTCCATTCTTCTTGCCTTCTACTTCTCGACCTTTTGAGAGACCGATGTATTCACCTTTTGCCATATCTGTTATGAAATTGTTTAACTTACACTTGTTATTATACTAAAGTATTAGTAGATGTCAAGTCTTTTTGGACAAATGAAAGGGGTGCCAAGACGACACCCCCCAAAGTTTAAGCAAATTGTTTTGCTATTTCTCTTTCTTCTTCTGTTGCGAAGTTTTTATCCCAGTTGTCCAAATGCTTTTTCATAAAGCGGTTGAATACTGGTGGTATTAACGCTAGTGCGAATAGGGTAAAGTAACCTACTCCTGTGTTAGGAGCACCTACTTCATCCAACTCCCAAAAGTGTGTTTCACCTCTGTCGTGATGATCAGCCTGGCGACCAATCTCAATAAAGAACCAACTGGTAAACAGAGTTGAGTTATCCCAACTGTGTCTATAGTCTATTGGCTCGCTCTTGACACGAACCAGTCCATAGTGTTCTAGATAGTTAAGTGCTTCGAGTTCAAAGTTTGATATTAACCAAACAAGAGCCATTGAAGCGACTCCTATCCAACCACCTGCTAGAAAGAACAAGAACACGGTTGGTAGGCTCATCATATAGCCACGTATCCATCTGTTGTTCCAACTTAGGAATGGCTTGCCAAGTCTTTCCAACCTTGCCTTCTCCATATCAAATAGGAACTTGCTCTGTCCTAGATGACTCTTAGCATAGTGTGAATAGATATCACGTCCACGAGGTGCAGTTGCAGGATCATCTTCTGAAGCAAGTTCTAGATGATGATTATACACGTGAGCATAACAGAAATGTGCTGAACCTGATAGTGCCATCATCCAACGACTAATGATGAATGAAAAGCCTTTGGTATGGCTCAACTCGTGTCCATATATAATGCCTATGCCTGCAAATATACCTGTTGAAAGAACTGCACCAAGTAACTCTGCTCCCCACATACCATTATAGATTTGATACGCCAGTGCAAGTTGTAGTGCTACGAATACTGGTAACATCAAATACATCACTGCATTCTGTAACCAGGGGATACCATAAGGCTCACCGTTTTCATCGAAGCCAGCGCCTTTGGTTTTGTATGTTACTAAGGTATCAAGTATGATTCCTACTCCCAATAGGAATACACCTGTCCAGGTCCATACACCACCTGCTAACACTCCTGCGAGTGCTACAAGTATCAGTGCTGGTGCAATGAAATACCTTAGATTGATTAGTGCTTTTTTATGATGTGCATTGTCTTTACCTCCTGCCTTAACGGCTGTTGTGTAACAATACTACATAGCAAGTATAACATTTAACTATTATAATGTCAACTTCTATAGTTTATAGTTATATAGACTTCAAAAAAACCATAAAGTTTTAGAACATAGGTAGATACTAATATTGTTTATGAAACAGATAAAAATAGGCCCAATGCGAACACAGGGCCTATAGTTGTAGTTCTACTACTTGACTGAAATGTTTACAGCAGAAGGGCCTTTTGGACCATCCTGAGTTTCAAACATCACAGAATCGCCTTCATTCAACGAGTGTAAGCCTGCGGCTTCTACTGCTGAAATATGTACGAAGATATCTTTATCTTCGGTAGCGATAAATCCAAAACCTTTAGAGGCGTTGAACCATTTTACTTTTCCTTGATTACTCATGTTTTTCCTTGTTAGTGTTTATTTTTGAGGAAGTTTGTATCTAATATTAGGGCGGGAGTTTGTTACTTCTACTGCGTCTTGTCTTATTACTATCTTGTCTCAATAGTATTTAGTTTTTATATATCTAGCAATCACCCAAACTTGACACACTATTAGAGTAGGAACCGAGTCAGGTAACCAAAATGATGGATATGCAAAAATAGCAATGCTGTCTTGCATATAAAAAGATTGACTTTTATACGTATATTATTATATTATAATAAATAAAGATGTTGCAACGCAAAGAGCAACAATCACACAGACACATTGGATAGACAATGGGCATAATCCATGCCTTACAAGCGATTGACGACAGGAAAAGACCTGTTGCACCGCCGGGGAAGTTCCGGGGTATTGCTTTCCTTAAGCATCCATACATCATAGGAGAAAACAATGACACACTTTATAAGTGGTCTGATGTCTTGGATGAAAAGCGACACACCACGTCGCAAAGATCTCTTGACTTGGGCCAAAACTGAGTACAAAAAAGATTGGCAATTTGCTTATCAATACATGTTAGATCATAATGGTAAATCACCGTCATGGTACGAACTAAACGGTCAAAGAGTAAACCGTAAGGAGGTGGCTTAAATGCTACGCTTCCTTAAAAAACTTTTTACATACACTGAACGTAACTGGGATGAAGACTATCTGTCTCGTGCTACTGACCACGTTGATTTGGAACGTAGGATCAGGGAACTTGATAGGCGCCAGGTCGTTACCGGACCGTTCGGGTACAAAAGAATCAATTAACACATACAGACACATAAAGGAGATATAAAATGTTATTATGGGAAAAAATGAAAAACACTTTTGCTTCAATTGGCTATGCCAGAGCGGCGGCTCAATTGTCAGCACAGGGCAGACACGAATTTGCAAGAGAATTAATGCTTGACGGCCTTAAGGAAGTTGCAGAAAAGAAACGTGCTATCCAAAGACTTGAAAGAGTAAAGAAAGCCAAGCGTTCATATGAGCCAGGTGATCATTACATGAAAGGTCACAAGGTTGCATTTTGGAGAGGACATGCTGATGCTTAAAAATATTATAGACGTTGCAGTACCTTTAACAGTTGTGTTCGGAGTCCTTGTAGGATACTTCGCAGTAGTTGCGGCTTTCTGGGGAGGAATGATCTAATGTTGAATTGGATGCCTTACACAGATGAAGAAGCGGATTATCTTTCTAATCCACCAAAGCCTAAAAAGAAATAAGAAGGAGTAGGGGAGCCAACCGCCAAGACGACTCCCCTACAACTTTAAAGTTGAGTCAAATATTATTTCTTGTTATAGATAGAATATAAAACCCATACAGCAACCAAACCAACTAATCCTTGTGCAGAGAAACCTGCCACAATATTTTGGATATTGCTGATAATGTTGATGTTTGGCCAGAACGGAATGTTCTGTCCGTTGAATAGCACTTCAAGCACAATACCTAAAGAAAGCAAACTAACGCCTGCTTCTGTAAGTGCGGCACTCCATGCCTTTACTTTATTTAGAATGTCCATAATGAACCTCCTTTTCTTTTCTTATACTGATTATCAATCAGCGTTTTATTTAGGTAGGTATATCACATAGTTAAACTACCATAATTGCGATTTATAGTTTAAATTAATGATTTTCTGTATTGACTTATAGGGTCAATAGTGTATAATTATTATTGTAGACTCAAAGGGGACCTGTTTCAACTCTCCCCCGATCTGTTTACATTTTGTAAATCTTAATAAAAGGAGAAACATTATGTGGACAAAACCTACAGCAGAAGAAATGCGTTTTGGCTTTGAAGTTACAATGTATGTAATGAACAAGTAATAACGTATGAGTGGATAGGGTCTTACAAAGGCCCTGTCTTTTTTAAATTCTCAAAAGGAATAGTTATGAAAGTTGTTGTTAAGGAGATACCTAATCCTGTCGAAGGACAACAAGCACTTGATCAGAATGGCAACCTTGCTGTGTTCTTCAAAGGACAATGGATATCACAAAAAGAATTTGATCGCGGCGTTTATATAAGACTTATACAAGATACAGGCGACTGCGTCTAGGAGACTGTAATGAGTAAAACATCAGAACCATCCCCATGGGGGTTATTGTTCGTTGTGGCATTTTTGGCATTTTTAATTTGGTTAGGGCCAATTGAGGATCGTTTACACACTAGCAAATCTATACAAAATGGAACTATTGATTGTAATCAAGATCCAAAAACCTTATCAAACGTTCAAATAGAGTTATGTACGGAGATTACATTTTTAGGAAAAGGCAAATATTATGAATAAATTGCAGTTATTTGGAGTAGTAGGAATACTGTTAGTTTTATGGTTTATGTTAGCAGATAGCAAAAGCAGTGATGCAAATGCCCAAACCACGATAGCATGGGAGCAACCGTCTGTATGCTCAATATACTATTCAGATTGGCCATGTTTGGAAGAAAAAGGCTGTTGACAAATATAAATACTTCTGTTATATTAGTAGAGTTATATTATTAATATAACAAAACACACATACACACAAAGGAGAAAACGTATGACTGACTATACAAAACAGTTCGCCGAAATGGCCGAACAAATGCAGAAAATGGCTGAACAATTCAAGCCACAACTTCCAGAAGTAAAGTTCAACAAGAATGGTTATGAAATTAGAACACAGGTTCTAGACATGGCTAAATCTTTCACTGAGTTTGAATTCTCGCAAAAATGGATGGGGTTTGAAACTTCAACCAAGCGTGATCCAGAAACTGGACAGATTATTTCTAAAGTTGATGCACCTGAAATTCCAGGCGTAGATAAAGTGTTAGATACTGCTGAAAAGTTCTACGACTTTATTAATAAGCGTTAATAATAAACACAAGAATAGAAACCCCGGCCCTAGCAATAGTGTCGGGGTTTTTTGTGACTAGTAATGAAAAAAGAATACTTGATTTCTACGAACTTCTTTTTGCCAACGATCTGATTCAAGTGCCATACCGTGATATATTAAACTAGGAAAGACAACTGCCCTGTTAAATTTACTAGGCATATGACCGCCTTTTATCCATCGATCTTTTGGACTCCATGGGTCACTGTGTTCACTGTTTCGTTCTGCGCCTGTTCTAACTGCACTGTCAAATCCATGTTGTGCAATCATTTTAGGCATACCTGCTCTATGGTATAGATTAGTACCTTCGCACCCTTCTTCGTTAAGATATATTAGTGCTGTCCAGCCATGGTCAAGATGTGGCCACCACCAATGTGTTTCGTGTTTATCAAATTCTGGATCTAGTATTGTAAATGTATTTGTAAGGATTGTGTGTCCTTCATTTTTGTATTCCTTTGCCCCGCATATCTTCGCCAGGGTAAAAGCAACACCTTCCATGCCAACATGAGTACCTGTATGACGTCTATCAGCAAATGCTTTACCATTTAGACTGTTTGGTTCTCCTTCTTTGAACAGCGTATACTGACATTGGGTATCAAGGAATTCATTAACACCTTTTGGATCAGCATAAAAATTATCTATCTGCCAATAGTATCTTTCGTAATACGGTAATTCAATCTTCTGCACATCAGCATTGGAATTCATTAGAAAAGGATTTTGTGTCATGATAATATTTAATCTCGCGTGAAATTAAATTAATGCAAGTTGGTATTTTGCAAGTAACGCAGGATCATCTATTCGATATTTAGGTTTAATATCTAACCCTTGTACTATGCATAACCAACTAAACACATCGTACCACTGCCACTTGTTTTGTTTGATATAATCAAAGTCATTTTCTACAATTAACTTTTGGTATGTTTTATCAAACCATTTAGCATTTTTTTGATTAGTCCAAAACTCTGTATTGCTGTTAGGATTATCAATATAATGTAATTTAAGAAAGGTTCTTATTTCATGTGCTGATTTGTATAGTTCAGCATTAAACTCGTCAACTGTCATACTAGAAGCAAACACTTTGTCTAATAGGTCTAGTTCTGTTATTGTAAATTCTATGTTAGTTGCTTCCATTGGCTCTACAAAGTGTGCTGATAATCCTATTGCTACAATGTTGCCTTTCATTATATTCTTTTGTACACCAACATCAAATTTTATAGTTCTAGCATCTGGTACACCTACTTCTTGTCGTGCTTGATCTGGATTGATATAACTGCTGTCAAATACATATCCTCTGCCGGCACGATCTTTTGTGTGTATTGTCCAACACCAACCATATTCTTTTGCTTCTAAGATAGTATATGGACAAAACTCTTTGAACGGTTCATTCCAAACTACTGCACTATCTACAACTCCTTTATCGTTCCAAGATTCAAAATCGTCGTTGCCAACTAATACTTTATGAAATCCTGTGCAATCAATAAAATAGTCTGCTGTGATTTCTTGTCCGTTGTCTAGTACAATACTTTTTATGTTGTTGCCGTTTCTTTTAACATTTGATACTTGCTGTTTAATAATTGTTATTTTATTGTTTAATAGTTTTTCAAGGTACTGTGGTACAAGTCCTGCTTGCCAATGTATTGCTACACCTTCTAAACTATTGGGTATTTGTTTGTTAACTATAAGATTATAAAAATTCGATAATGGTGCTACTGGTTGATTATTAGTGTATGCCCAGGTGCTTACATCTAAAAACTCTTGGTCATCTCTAATATTAAAAGGATGGCAGTATTCTTTTTTACTAAAGTTTACATGATAGGTTGCAAGTTTTATTGCGCCGTTGACTTCTTTAATGTATTCCTGTAAATCTATACCCTGCCTTAACAGCCATTCTACTAGTCTGTCTGTAGTAGACTCTCCAACTCCAACAGTTGGAATGCTACTGTCTATGATAGTTATTTTATGATTCTTACTTAATGACAATGCAGACAGCCAACCTGCTGTTCCGCCACCTACAATTACTATGTTCATATCTTTTCGAGCAGTTCTCCGGCAGTACCTTCAACAACTGCAATGCTGTTAGCATCAATAACTTCTTTATAAGTTTTGTCCCATAAAGGTTGTAGTTCTTTGCTGGCCGCAGGTCCTTGTCTAATACTATCTGTTATTAGATCGTGTTCTGGATTATGTCTTACAAAGTATACTTCGTGAAATGCTTTTGCTTGAGCAACTGCCATATCCCAATAGTATTGTTCAAACTTGCTATCGACCATACCTAATTCAAATGCACACCTGTTAAACACTAGATAGTCTAATGGTAAACGTTTTGTAATAAACACATCACAACTGTATTCATGTTCTAACATTTGACTCCAATGCCTATGGAACAACCAACTGCAACTGTCAATGTTGCCACCTATTTCTTTTGCAAGGATATCGTGATCCATAAACATTGTGCTACGAACAGTTTCAGGCATGTAAGTAACATTAACTCCGCGTTGTCCAAACTTTTCTCTTTGTAGTAATTTAATACAGACTGTGTTCTTACCTACTCCGTGTGCTCCAACTACTGCTATTCTCTTATTTGCTGTTGTCATTGTTTTAAACTGTCCTCTTGATATATCTTATCTCTATCTTTTATATCATACTGTGATATATGTTTAGCCTCTAATGTATTCACATCAAACTCTAGTCCAAATATTGTAAACTTATATTTAGGTGTTACAAAAGGAATAGTCAAATCTTTAAACCATGTACGAATCCATTCAATATTATCATGAAAAAAATAGATCTTTCTTAGATGTTCAACACCTTCTCCATAGTAAACACCTATACCACTTTTAATCACATCTATTCTACTACCCGGAGGAAGTGCAGGTAACGGATGCTGTTGTAGATTTTGATCGTATACTTTTAATACCCTAGTTTCTTTTTTAATAAAACATTCGATAGCATAGTAGTCACAAAATATATGATAGTCTTTTACGCCAAACTCTTGTATAATATCTTCGCTAGGATAAACTTCATAGGTAAGGTTAATTTTTTCTTTACTAGGGTCGTAACTAATCATGTGCAAACCTTGAAAATCAAAGTCTGGCCAAACAGCCAACACCATTGCTTTGTATTCTAATGCTGAATCACTATTAGCATCTACAAATATTTCGTTGGCTCCATCACTGCTTATTTTAGTTTCAATCATCTAGCATAAACTCGTCTTTAAAGTAGTTTCTAATATCAGGAATGACTCCTTGTGTTTCATCAAATCCTAATCCTACATTGTTAATTATAGTATCGTATATTTCTTTGCTCATTTTTGAATACTTGTATGGTACAAAATACGGATCATTGTTATATAATAATTCGGGGTCATCTAGCACTTCCCAAAAGTTTTCTGCAAATTCTTTACTTAACCATTTAGCATAACAGATAGCAACTACAAAACTTTTACTAGGATAAATCCAACCAGGATCTTCTGTAAAATATTTTACAGCATTATCAATTATTTCTTGTCCGTGAACAAATACCAATTGCTTGTCCTTAAGATCGTCACCGTGTGATTCGTTAAGCCTGTGATATACTTCTTGTCTTACTTTCCAATCTTGCATAATCCAATAATCCTTTGTATCCGTTACAACCGTTATCTAAATCTTTAACCCATCTGTAGTGTTCTGTCAAACAATTACCAAAGTATTCACAACTGTGACACACAGGACTGCAATTTTTAGTTGGCTCTTGCTCTGCCCATTGTTTGTATTCAGCGTAGGTATCTAGTTCTAAAAAATATTCTTTATCGTCTTTGTCAAATTCTAATACACCAAACTTACCATTAGGAGTAATGTAAACATGATCGCTTGAAAACGCATTGTATTCTTTTGCTAGACTTTCTTGTATTTGATCTTTGTTAATAAAATGAAAACGTTTTGGTGTTGATGCTTCTAACCATTTAATAACAAACTGTTCATACTGTTTATGTGTAACTGAATAACTGTTTGCTTGATTAATACTGTACGGCTTTATTTCTACACTGGTTACACTGCTACATGCATTTAGTCTTGTAATCATGCTTTCTACATCCATTGCAATGACTTCAGGACTTGCTAGAATTAGTACAGCGATTGGTACAGGACTTTGTAGCATGTTTTGATATACACGATCACTCTTTTCTCTTGCTTCGAAGTCATAACTTACACTTAGATAAAAGTCGTCTTCAAAGAACCCTTCATGAAGCATACTAAAGTTTGTGATAATGTTTATGTCATCTCTGTAATGCTTTCTAATAACATCACGCATATTGTAAAAGTAATCTTTTTTGAGAGCACCTATTTCGCCTCCATACAAATCGACATGTGTAATTTTATCAACCATGCGGATTTCTAACAAACGCTCATCTAATAAATCTAAATCAATTTTGTTTTGGTCAGCAAGTTGCTCTGGTGTAAGATAACAAAACTTACATCTAAAATTACAAAAATAACTAGGATTAATTGATACGTTCATCTGCAATATCCTTTTTAATAATTTCTAATAGTTTATTTTTACTGTAATTTAATAATAGTTTTCTTGTGAGCCAATTACTTTTTTTAAACAAACTTATATAAAGATATCTATAGTCATCATAGTTTTTTAAAAACAGGTTGTTCATATATTCAACTTCTTGTTTTTTATCTTGTATGCCAACGACCTTTCCTATACTTTCATTTGTGTTGTTAACTTGCTCTCTTATTTCAAAGTTAATGCCAGGCACATCTTGCATAGCCTTTATGACGCTATACATCCTTCCTTGTATGTCATCGCCGCCAAATGCTAACATGATATACCAATTCATATTTTGCTTATCGTAGTAATGTCCTTCACAACTGCTTATAGGCAAATAGCCTTTGTGTACAAACTCTTGCACATGATATTGTACACCTTCTTCTATTTCTTTGTAGAACTTTATATCAAAAGGACTGGCTGTGTATGCAACATACCCTGTTTCATAAGTATCATCAGGGTTGGCTGATCCATGTATCCTACCATTTGCAAATACTTTATTCTTCAATGTCATACCCTTTAATTTTATTCCATGCCCAATGATGATCGTAACCACAACTTGCAATTACACTGTAACGTAATTGATCTGTTTCATTTACTCTGTGTACGAACTTAGGATTTTGATTGTTTAAAATTATCATAGTGTTGCTATCAATATCTATTTTACCTGTGCTAATAACATCACCTTCTATATAATTTAAACCTTTGCTAGGTTGCCAATGCGGAAAACTGTCTGTGTCTTTGACTTGTATTTTATTTGCTATGCCTACTTCAAACTGTCCTTGCTGTAAGGGTTGTAGATAAAATAGTAACTGTATAAACGTTCCATCAAAGCCGTCCCAATGCCAATCCATGCTAGAGCCAGGTTGCATTTTGTTAATACTTACTTTGAAGAAACTAAAGTCTCCGTAGATTTCGTTCCAATACTTAAAGTATTCTTGTTTTAATAAGTCCTTGATTAGTTTTACATACTTGTCTTGTGACTCATAAAAGTTAAGATCAAGATCCTGATAGTCTCTGTCCCATAAAGGATTTTCAACACCAGGATATGTTCCACTACCAAACTGTTCACTAAACACATATCCTGCTAGATGATCAATAAATGATCTATCAATTGTGCTAGTATCATAACCTTTTTCAAAAAAACTGTTTAAGTTTGGTGCTTGTTTAATCATTTTCATTTATATACGGAGTAACTTCTACTCCTTCTAATCCATTTGCTTCAAGTATCTTTGGAGCAATTGATTTCATAATTTTACAATGTGCTTCAACTACATTGTGTTGTTTAAAGTCTTTGACTGTTTTCCTACAACCATTACAAATATCAAACATAGGACAAGTATAACATGATTTCTTCATACTTGCAAGTTCAAAACTATCCTGAAGAGGTGTAAAAAATTCTCCATTCATTTCACGTTCAAAGTTAATAGGCTTGTCCATATCATCTCCAAAAGCACCGCAACTGTAATAGTCACCGCCTGGGTTCATAGCACGTATACCTTCGTCACACTTTCTATTCTGTGGACAACTTGTGGCATTACCTTTTAGTCTTTGCATCATTTGTTTGGTATTGAATTCCCATGGAGCAAGTCCTGCTTCCCATATATCAACATAGGTTTTATATATCTTAGATAGTAAGTAAGGACGATCCTGTTCGCCACTGCTCATTGCGTAGTTAAGTTTACACTCAACTCCTGTTTTATCTTGTCTATCAAAGTTGTGTAATGTTCCGCCTGGCTCTAGTCCTTCACTCATTTCCATAGCAAGTTCTACATTTTTAATTGCTAGATGATCGTTTGTATCTGTTACTACACTGATGAAGTCAGGACGATAACCGCAGTGTTCTAGCATAGCATCACTAACTTTCCAAAAGTCTTCTACAGTAAACAAACTAAAGTCACCTTTCAATCTACCATCACCGTAGTTAAAACTTGTAGTGATTCCTACACGCTCATTGTTAAACAACTCTTTCCATTTGTTAGGCTTAACATAGAATGGCCATAGGTTTGTTGTAAGTGCTATTGATGTTGACATATCATGTTCATCAAGATAGTCTATTATCTTCCAATAGTAGTCTGGCTCCATCATTAAAGGATCACCGCCATTAACAATTATTGTGTTTGTGTTTGGATATCGTTTTAGAAATCTAAAAATATGTTCGTGATCTAATACCACTTTGCCATGCTCTGCAATTTTTGTGCTTGAGCAAAATGTACATTTAAAATTACAAAGTTCGGTTGGTTTAATAATTAATTCCATACGCTTATTCCTACGTTTAAAGTATATCTGTTTTTAGTATTATCTTTTAGTTGTCCTACACTGTGTACAAATCGTGGATTCATATTGTTTAACAATATTACTTTACCATCAGATGGCATTATAGTATTTTCATTATACACTTTATCATCTGGCCATTCACGCTCTGCAATTTTTAAAACACTTCCGTATTCTTCTTTCCAGTTAGGTTCGTCAGTTAGATAAATTAAAAATCCTAAGTCATGATCCTCAACTCCGTCCCAATGATATGTTAGTTCGTCACTGCCATTCCATAAGTCTATAAAACGTAGTTCGTAATCAAACCCGCATGTTTCTCTAAACCACTTACTGTAATAAGCATTATCAAACAACTGCTTGATACTATCAATATACACTTGTGGTACAACATCTAAACTAGAAGCACTTTTTGCTTTTTCATATTCTCTGTTGTATTCTCTATCCTGTTTAGGTGGTGTAGTTATATCTGTGTTAATACTCCAACTAGGTATGCTCTTATACACTGAATGATCTGACCATTCCTCTGTGTATATCGCTCCCCATAAGATTGTGCGGATTTCTTCAGGCAATGACCATTCGTCATATCCGTGTTTGTAAAAGTTATTCACGTTTAGCATCGACATAGTCATATACCTCCGCTAACCAACAAGGCTCTTGTGTTCTAAAACTTTTTAAATGATTGCTTAGGAAACACCCCATGGAACATCTTTGAAAGTGTGGACATTCTAAACAGTTATAATCGTCAAACCATTTTTGTTCCATTTCTTCTTTGGTTGGTTTGTACCCTGATAAATCTTGTGATAGTAATATCGTACACCCACCTGCATCTCCACTAGGCATAATAGTAAATGTATCTTGACAAGTCATGCGTTTTTTTTGCTTATTAGGATAATCCTTAAAGGGTAAACAGTTAGGATAGTTGTCTAACATAAACTTCATAAAGTCACGCAACTGCACATCATTAGGGGTCATGCGTTCTCTATTCTTTTCTGGAGTGTAGTAATCAAAATAGATATCATAGTTGTCATATAAAAAATCAAAGAAAGGTGTAGCACGTTTTAAGAACTTTTCAATATTAGGCTTTGTCATAATAACATTAGCACTCTTGATATAATTCTTAAACATTCTTACGTTCTCTTGAAACTTTTCTAACTGTCCGTAACCAAAACGTCCACTAGGATCATAACTTGTTAGTAGTTTAATTTGAGGACAATCATCTAGTAATTTTTGTAATCTATCTGTGCGTTCATAAACAAAGTTTGTAGTAAAACATATTTCAACATCATAGTTGTTTTCTTTACTCCACTTATCTAACTCATCTGCTAGATATCTGTAGTCATCAAAGCAACTGTCAGGAACAAGATCACTAAACACTTCACCGCCCATAAAATGTACACTGAACATGCCTCTAGTAGCACTCATGTTTTTAATAGCACGTTGCACAACTTCAAGTTTATCTCGTATGGTATCCATACCAACTTTGCTGTTGTGATCTTGATTACAAAACTTACAACTCATATTACACTGTTCAAACAGCGTAACAATAATTTCGCCAAGAATACTTCTCTTGTTTGTCTTTGTAATAATGTTGTGTTCTATCATTCAACTATCTCATTAAAGGTCATGTTGCACACTAGGCTTAATCTAGTTTCACTGCCTAGGTACGGTGTAACCTCGTGCCATACATAATAGGGTGCGGCAACTAATAATCCTGTTTCAGGTTTTATTTCTTTGTACGGCTTGCCGGGAGCGAATGCTTTTTTGCTCTGCCAGCGTGGATCATATAATCTAAGTTTGCCACTGTCTACACTGTTGCCTGTGTCTACATAAAATATAGCAAACGCATCTATAACATCATGCGAATGTACACTTTTGAAATCACCAAACTTCATAGGATTGATTATGTTTAGTTCTGTCATTGTGTAATTGCAAGGATGCCCTGCACTTTCACATAGTGTATCAAAAGCAAGTTTGAATCTTTCTTCTATATCAGGAAAGGCAGAAAAATTTACATTCTCATCTGCAATATTAGTCACACCTGATGCTTTCATATCTGCCATTTTGGCATTGATAAGTGTTGTCAAATGTTGTTGCCATTCCTCGTCATCGTCATATTGACGAGAATAGATTGGTGTTTCCCAATATGTATCAATAGTCATACTGGTATTTATTTTAACAGTTTTAGGTGGATTAGCCTATTGAAAAGTTTGCCAAACTAGATGAGTTTGCTTTTTTCAATTTGTAAAAATAGTTAAGAAGCAATACATTTACTTTTAATCTATCTTCAATTTCAAATGCACTCAAGGCACTGTTGATATCTTTATCTAATACTGTGTCAATATCACTGCTAGAAAGTTTAGTATCTGCCTTTTGTACGAGTTTAATTACTTCTTTAGATAGTGTGCTGTCGTCATCACCAGCATCAGTACCAGACGCTTCGAACATCTTTTGTCTAAAGTCAGCAACATCAATTTTAAGACTGTCAATTGACTGAGCGTTTAAAACAAAATCAATCTTGTCGTTTGTACCTTCAAGAGCAAAAAGATCTTCATCAAGGTTGTAAGTAACACCTAGTAAGTTTGCTACCCAATCTTTATTGATGTTCTGTAATAAACTGCTTCTAATAAACAATGCTTCGTCCATAACCTTTTTGCTTAAGATAGCATACATTTTAATACCTAGTGCTTCGTCATAGGTATTGTTACCTCCGAGTTTGTTAGCAATTAAAAACTCGATTGGTGCTTTTGCTCTAATCTTGCCTGTTAGTGTTGCATTGGCTTCTACTGTTACAGTTTTAAATAATCCTTGAAACTTTTCTTTGGTTAAGTATTCAAATGCATTTGCTAAATTCTTTTGACTGTCAACACCTTTGTTGTCACTACCCCAAGTAAAATCTTGTCTAGTAATTAACTTTGCTTCTGTAATATTAGCATTGTAAACTTTAAATGCATCTTCTTTTGTTATTGTTGGGTATAGCAACTTTATCCACTTAACAAATAATGTGTTGTATGTTGTAGCATCTACAAAGATATCCATTGTGCCTTTTGATAGCAAGAATTCAAAAAATTCTGAATCATTAGGAAACTGTTTTTCAGCACCAACTAGGTCTGCATATGAATCTACATTAAAGTAACTTTCACCTAAGTTTCTAAACTTAGTTTCAATTTGGTCTAAAAGCACATCACTTAGTGCTGATGAAATAACACCACGTGGACGTTCCATATCCATACGGTATTCTGGCTTTACGTATACTTTATCAAATAGTAGAAACATTCTCTAAACTCTCTTCTTTTAACTGTTTGTATTTATTTGAATCCCACAATCCTTCAGCAACTGCATCGCTAATCAATGCCACAGTATTACCAGGAACAAACCAATAATTGTACATTGGATCGCCCTTAAACATAGGTTGCTCAAACTGTTTCGTCAAAAACTTGCGTTCATTTACAGGAACATGTGGAAATATCTCATATAGATCGTGATATTTGTAAAGATTTACGTAGTTAATGCCACAGAACTGATCGTCATCAACTTTTTCAAATCCTTCAACACTCTTCTTAACACCTTCGTCGTTAATACAATGTAAGTTGTAGATACTACCACTAGTAATGGCAACCATCCATTTTTCAACTATCTCAACGTATTCTTGTATAAAATCTTTTGCTTCATTAAAACTTAATAGTTTGTTTTTGTACAATGCACCTTGATTCTCATTAATATTAGCCAATAAAATTTGTAACACTGTTAACTCTAATGATGGTAATTTAACAAGCATTCTTGTTTGCATATAGTCAACAATAAATTCTACAACTTCTCTGTGCTCTACATCTTTAAAATTAACATCACATGGTACATCAAGATTGCTTAGGTAAGTTAAAAGTTTTTCACCTTTCAGTGTACTATTATTGTAATCAATAATAAATGTGATAGACTTATCTTCAAAATAGGACTTAAGGTCTTCTAAAGGAATAGGTGCAATAGTGTTTTTAATCATTAACGTCTACCTCGTGAACCATGACAATTACTGTGACAACTGCTGTGACATCTAGTAAAGTCTTCATTCTTTACAGTATCACGCTTTTCGTTCATTTCTCTTTGTAGGTCACTAAAATAAGTTTCTAACCCAACAACACTTACTAGGTCATCCTCTTCAACAGTACTAGCATCAATACCATCAAGTACAAGTCTTTCTGTATCAGTAAGATAAGCAACCTGTGTATCGTTAAAGTCAATACGAGGATTTGCTTCTCCTGTTCCTGATGTTTGTGTTAATAACCTTGCTCTTTGTTTTCTAATTTTAGTATATTCAAATGCTTCGCCTTCTAGCGTAGCAATTAAATCACTTGAATCAATTGTTGATCCTGGAATACTTGTTCCTGTAATACCAATAGCACGGCCACTTGTAGCACCACCATAGACACCATCAGGCATTTGTGAAAAAGGTTTGTTGTTTGTTCCCCATACAATCTGTCCGTTATTATGTGAAACAACAAAATCCGCGAATCTATCCACGACATTTTGCTTTCTAATAGGATTTGTTAGTGTAGCCATCTAGTTATGTACCTTTATTAATTTCTCTGTAAACTTTGCATTTCTTTTAAATGTATGTGTATTTATATCATCTTTTAGTTTCATCATGAGTGTTTTTGGCGAAGCACACACATCATCTTCCCATTCTAATTGGTGACAATCACTGCCACACACATCAAACACAGGACATTCAAAACATCTAGGATCACGTGCTGTTTCGCAGGCTATTATAGTGCGTCTTTTTGGATTGAATAGCAGTTCTGCTATGGGCATATCTAGTGTTCCGTAGTGATCTTCTGGTGCTGAATTAGGACATCCTGCTATGGTTCCGTCCGCATTGATTGTGAACATCTTTTGTTCACAGTTTCTGCACCATGTTCCTGCATCTGGAAAGCCTAGTTCAAATTTAGCATAGATATTTTCCATAAACGTATGATAGATTTTATCACGCAAATCATGCTCTACTATTGCTTCGTGATATGCTAGGAACCAACTGTCTAGTTCATTGTTACTGGGCCATAGTGCTAGATTCTTTTTAGCATTACCATTAAGAGTAATACGTTCAAAGTCTATTTCTTGTATACCTAGTCCTATTGCATAGTCTATGATTTCTTTAGGATCCATTTCAATTACGTCGCGGCTCATGCTTACAAATAGTTTGATAGTGAAGCCGTCAGCGATTAACTGTCGTACATTATCTTCCCACAGTTTTACCTGCTTGTCATTAGCAAATCGTATCTTAGGATCCCAACTTGTGCCAACACGTTTACCCAATGCTGTACGCATAAAATTCAGTTTATCATCTGTAAGTTTGTAAACAAGATTAGTTGTTGTTCCCCATGTTATTTCAGGATACATTTCTTTTACAGCATCGTATACTTTTTGCATATTTTCTACAGGTGCTAGGAACGGTTCACCTCCATGAAAATCAACATGGGCAGTTCTAAAACTAGGAAACATTTCTTTCATTCTAGAAAACCAATCAATTATTTTATCAGGATCAAAGTATATTTTGCGTCCATGAATACCACTTGTAAAACAATGACTACAATTAAGATTACAAGTTTCGGTTGTTTTAAGATAAATCATTAGGTCTCTCATAGTTTAATTCCTAAATCTTTTACGTTATTGTTACCGTACTCATAAGTTCCAAAACTTAAACTTAAACAGTCTGTTTCATGATAGGCTTTATGTGGAGTATTCGATTTAATAAACACATGATCGTTTTTATTAAGACGCACTTCATCATTGTTTATTGTAAGAACTTTTGTTCCTTCACATACAAAGATAGCAACTTCACAAGGGTCTGCATGTGTATCAAAACTACCTTGCCCTTCGTAACTAAAATAAGCATGACAGTCAACAGGTTTCATCCATACTGTTGACAAACTAAAGCACTTGTTGTATATTTCTTTGTTGTAGGTTTCGAATCCTTGTATCTTAAATGTAGTTTTGTTTTCTACTAGTCTAGGAATATCATCAACAAACTCTACCCAAGTTTTATATAACGCCTTGGTGCAGGTGTCTTTGCCATCAGAGATAGTATAGATTAGTCCTTGATTGTACCAATCGGGATTTGATAATGCTTTGATAAAATCATCTTTGTTAATCATATTATCCTTTATCACCAATAATAATAGGTGAACCAGGCGATACTCCGTGTACGTTAAAACTAAACACTATTCTTTCTTTGTCTGTAGGATTGGCAGGTACCCTATGAGGTAACCAACCAGGAAATATAAGTGCATCACCAGTTACTGCTTTTACTTCTGTAAAGTAATCATTTATACCGTTCGCTTTACCATCTTTGGGTGTGTTTGCATTCAATGGTAAATTCATATTTCTAAATTGAATATCACCACTACCTTCAGGCTTTTCCAAATACATGCTAACAGCAAAGTGACAACCGCCGTGATCGTGTTCTTCTACATACCCACTTGACTTGGTAATGTTTGTCCAACTCTTAAAAATGTTTAATTCAATATCGGATTGTAATTCCCATTGCTTCCATATTTCTTTCATGTGTGGAGTGAACCAACTTAAGATAGGTTTCATTTCTTGCCAACCATGTGGTGCTTTACCTTGATTAAGCACACTAGTTTTGCCTCCACCTGCCATAACTCCTATGTTAGGTTGTGTCATTACATGTTCAGCACGAACTTTCTGTACGATGTCTGTTAGATCACCAGGATAATGTATCTTGTATATTAAAGGTGCCCAAGGTGTAGCATCAAGCAACTGGTCATGCATTGTTTGCTCCTGGCATATAATCATGTGCGTATGGCTCAACACTTCCTGCCGCTTCAAGACTGTTAGGATCTAACTGTTCTCTTACCTTAAAGTTTCCACTAAAGGTAGTACGTCTTTTGTGTGACTTGTTAGGGTTAGTAAAGTGATAAGTCCAACTAGGAAAGATTACAATAGTTCCTGACTTTACTTTAGGAATATAACACTTTGTATTAAAGTGTTTGAATACTCTATCTATTCCTGTTGCTGTTACTCTATTAAACTCTGTATTCTCTAGCACAAGTTCTCCACCTGTTTCTACATCATCAGGATATTCAAAAAAGTAAGAACAAGCAAACATTCTATCAGGGCATGAGTGATCATGTATCTCTTGAAAGCCACCGTGATGATATATGTTGCCCCAACATTCAATAAGTTCAAATGTATAAGGTTTGGTAGGTCCTAGTGCTTCAAAGTATTCTGTGAAATTAGGTTGTATTGCGTCCCACCATACCTTCCAAGGCATCTTATCATTTAGTTCGTGTCCGCAACTGCTAGAACATCTTGATAGCGTCCAAGTATCTCTAAAGTATTCTTTCTCTTTAATAATGTATGGCATAAAGGCTTCGACTACTTTGTCATGATCTTTTACTTCACCTACATAAAAATGTGTAGGCCATGCTGGAATTGTACTCATGAATTTTCCTTTACATGGTATACACAATTTAGAATCATTCGTTTATCGTATTCTATAGGACAACTACTTGCATGATATCTTGTGCTATGAAATATCACAAGCCTTCCTCTGCGTGGCGAAACTTGCGATATGTTAAACATGTCACCTGTGTAATCACCATAAAACTTGTTAAAGAAATATGTATCACCATCACTTTCATTTACATAATAGATAGCACTGATCCACGGTTGGTCCTGTCCGCCTTCTAGATGTTTGTCGCAGTGCGGAGTATGATACATTCCACGTTTAAATTTTGGATTAGCATGTAGATAATTTGCTTTTATTCTATCTACAAGTTCAATTTCCATTTCTAAATTTTGTTTAAGACTGTCTGTAATGATATTGGCTACCCAATCATATGTAGAAAACACTCCACCACGCATGTCTTGTATAGGGTGTACAAATTGACTAGTTTCGTAAATGTTTAAGTGACTGCTGTTTTCTAATTCTCCTGCTGTATGATAATTGTATGACCATTGGAAGTTTGCTTCAGTTAATGCATCTTCAATCTTCTTTTGATCATTCTCGTGAACACAATTATCCCATACCATAAAGGGCGGATCACTTCTTTTACTGTTGTCAATTGCTTCAAATTCCATTTACTACTCCTTGTACACTGTACTATTTAAGTAGTCATACATTGTCTGACAGTGTTTTACGGCTTGTGCCCACGTATCTTTGTTATTATCTAAACGTCTTATAATCTCATCTAGTTGTTTTTGAGTAAGTTTGCTTGATTTAGGTTCTATACCTTCTGTAATTTTATCTACTGGATTGTAACCCATGCCACTTGCAATAGGTGGAAAGCCAAACCCTACTAAATTTTTAGCAACTAATCTATCAAACGCATAACTCTTACCGCCAACTGTTATTGACTGATGTTCTGTTAGCATTTCTGGATCATACTCTCGATTATAACAGTCATTCCAATATGGAGTATCAGTCCTTTGTGTCATAGCATAGTGCATAGAAACAAAGTTAGCAAAATCTTTGAACATCTTTTTACATACTGCATTGTATCCATCGATGTCAAATCTACTTGCTATACCTTTATGATCTTGACTACGTAGCAGTGTTCTTGTTAGTTCAACTAGAAACTTATGAACTGTATACAAACCGTTTGACTCAAGTGGTTCAATAAATCCTGCACTCAAACCAATAGCAACACAATTTTTTACCCACAGTCTGTTGTGCAATCCTACACGCATCTTCAGATCCTTAAACTCTAATGCTTCTACATCAACATCACGTGAACTCAAATACATTTTAAATTCATTTAGTGCCTGTTCAGGTGTTGCGTGGTCATCACTGTAAACATAACCAGTTCCAATCCTACTCCACAAAGGAATATTCCATACCCAACCATTGCCTAGTGCTGTGCAATTAGTATAAGGCTCCATTTGCTGTTGCTTGTCAGTGTATGGTATTCTAGTTGCCCATGCTCTGTTATTAGGGAGCATGTGCCTATAACTATTAAAAGGCTCGTGTAGTGTTTTATCTAACAGTAAACTTTTAAAGCCAGTACAGTCAATATAAAGATCACCTGTTAAGAAAATACTATCATCAAGTTGTAGTCCTATTATTCCTTTTCGATCATCATGTCTTATGCTTTGAACATCTGAAAGAACGTGCTCTACTCCTGCAGGCAAACATACATTTTCTTTTAACCAATTACCAAACTTAACAGCATCAAAATGATAAGCACTGTCGATGCCATATGTGTATCCGGGTAACCTGTTATCAGTGTTCTTATCAAACTTGTTTTCGTTTACTAGAGCCATTACACTGTGGTAACTTTCTGCATAGTTACTGTTAGGTGTTTCAGGCTTATGCATTTTTTTGTAGTGCCAGTCGTTAGTACCATACACACTGTTGTCTAAGTAAGGTCTTGTGAATGGATAATGAAATCCTCCATCGCCTTTTTTATAAAAGTTTTCAAAGCGAATACTTAATTTGTATGTTGCATCAGTGGCTTTCATAAAGTCTTGTTCGTTGATACCAACAAGGTTTATCCACTCATGTATTCCTGCTATTGTGCTTTCACCTACGCCACTGATAGGTATATTAGGACTTTCAATTAGTGTAACGTGAAACTGTGGAAACACTTTACATAATGTTGCCGCGGTCATCCATCCGGCACTACCTCCACCTACAATTATAATTTTCTTTTTAAGCATTGTTTTTATATATAGTCCTCTCTAAATAGTCATGTAGAGAATAACAATTCTTAACTTTGTCTTTCCACATCTCTTTTCTTTGATCTAGATAATTCACAATACTATCTATTTCTTCTTGTGACAGTTGATCAATATCTAATTTTTCTGTAATTCTATCAATTGGATGCCAATTTAATCCTGCGGCAATACAGTGTGGTCCGCCTGTAGGTTGAAACTCGTTTGCACTCATTCTATCCATAGCAAGATACCGCATGCCTGAACTAATTGTTATGTGGGGATTTAGTAATTCCCAATCATAGTCTTTATTGATTAAGTCTTGCCAATACTTTGTATCATTACGTGCTGAAAGAGCATAGTGTAATATAACAAAGTGTGTAAACTCTGTAAACATTTTTGTACATCTTAGATTAAATGTTCCTTTATCAAACTCTGTTGCAAGTACATCTGAATGTTCTTCACGTTGTAGGATACGCATTAGTTCGATCAAGTATTCGTGAACAGCAAACAATCCGTTAGACTCTAGTGGTTCAATAAAGCCTGCACTCAATCCAATTGCTACTACATTCTTGACCCACATCTTTTCGTGCAAGCCTGTACGCATTTTAATGTCTTTGTATTTTAATGACTCAGGATCATAACCTAGTTCTTTAAGATGTTCTTTAACTTCTATTAGTGCTTCTTCGGGTGTTGCATGTTTATCACTGTAAACATAACCTTTACCTATTCTACTCCATAGAGGTGTGTCCCATACCCAACCATTGCCCAATGCTGTGCAGGTTGTATAAGGACGCATTTGTGTTTGTCTATCTAGATAAGGAACTTGCACTGCCCATGCTCTGTTGTTAGGTAAATGTTCTTCATATGAATGAAACGGAACATCAAACTCACTAAGCAATCTGCTTTTAAATCCTGTGCAATCTACAAATAAATCTGCTTCAACTAAATCATCATTTTCTAACACTAATAATTTAATACCATTGCCATCTTTTACAATGTTTTTTACTTCCTGTTGAACGTGTTTAACACCGTTAGGAATACATTTGTTGTCACGTAACCATATACCAAACTTTACCGCATCAAAATGATAGGCTGTGTTCTTACCGTATCTGTAACTAGGTAATTTTAAATCTGTATTTTTATCAAATTTGTTTTCATTTATCAATGCCATTACACTAAAGAAACTATCTGCGTAATCGCTTTGATGTACATTATCTTTGTAAATGTTTTTTATGTGCCAATCGTTCAAACCAAAACGTGTTCCATTTAGATCAGGATCACTAAAAGGATAATGGAAACCGCCGTCACCTTTTTTATAAAAGTTTTCAAACTTGATGCTTAGTTTATATGTTGCATCTGTATCTCGCATGAAGTCTTTATCTTCAATGCCTACTAAACGCATCCATGTGTTAATAGATTGCAAGGTACTTTCGCCTACACCACTGATAGGTATATTCGGGGACTCAATAAGAGTTATATCCCATGACGGAAAACATTTAATAAAAGTAGTGGCAGTCATCCAACCAGCGGAGCCGCCACCTACTATAACAATTTTTTTACGCACTACTCTGCTCCAAGAAAGAAGTACTTAATTTTCTTCCAATTATTAGCAGTCTGTTCTTTGCCTTTTGCCCATTGATCTGCTTGGTACTCTTTGCTTTCTTCTACAAAGTTGTTTATAGCATCTGGTCTAGTTGCTACCCAATTCTGAATAGTATTTGCTTTAGACTTCAACTCTAAACTAAAAGGCTTCTTTTCTGGCAATACATCATTTGCTTTGGTTGGCATTGTTGTTACTAATAAAACAAAACCTACTGTAATTGCTAGAACAATCGCTGTTATAACTTTTTTACTCATCATTTTTACCTCCTTCCAATTTCTCATACGGTGTACGGTCTCTTGCAATTAAAAGACAATCGGTTTGTATCTGTGAAATCAGATTGTCAATTTCAGTTACATTTCCTTTTGGTTCTCCGTATTTTAATTTTCTAAGCCTATCTGCATCTTTTTTTAGGCCATCAATTTTATCACATAGTTGACTAATCTTGTGTAGCATTATCCTTCTCCTGCTGACTTTCAAGTTCCATTATACGGAACAGTACCATAAAAAATATTACTGTCACTATCATACCTAGAAAAAATAATCCTAGCATTAGATTTTCTCCCCGACTTCAAATCCTCGGAACGTTTTGAACCTCGGAAACCTAAGTGAATAAGTACCATCTTGATTTTGTGTAATAGCATCTGCTCTAACCTCTACAATATTACCTGGGATACTATCGCGACTGCTCCAAAAGTTATCACGATCAGCATCAGTGAAACCACTGCCGACATTAACATTAATTTTCTTTCCATCATCAGTGCCTTCACAAACGAATGCACCAAGTTTGCCGACGTTTCGTCCTGTTCCTTCTTCGACATGCTTAACCTCCAATGAAACCTCAATAAAAGGTTTCTGTTTTAACCAACCAGTTGAACGTTTACATTCATACTTAGCAGTTGGGTTTTTGATCATTATGCCCTCATAGCCTTGATCAATTGCTTCTTTATTAAATTCTTTAAACTGTTTCTGTCCTTCTGGTGTACCAAGATCAACTTCTGTTTTAGGAATGATTTGAATATTTTCAAACCCTTCAAACATTTTACAATACTCTTCTAACATCCTATGGCGCTGTCGTAGGTTAAGCACAGATGCACCTTGTTTGAATTCGCTTAACGGAATAATATCAAACAGTTGCAGTACGGCATCATCTGCTTCAACATTGTCCTTTCTATGAACCTGTTTCATCAAGTCCTGAAAAGAATTGCTGACGATTTCTCCGTCTAGCACCATAGGCCGAGTGTTACCCATCTCTAAAACTTTAGAGCGGATGAATTGAGTGATTTTGGTGAAGTTCTGTAACGCCTTGCCAT
>Ga0255778_10001078_pt1 | contig 24771 bp, 17 predicted proteins | sample 071ome_31_FD_179976 | JGI IMG/M metagenome (GOLD analysis project Ga0255778, IMG submission 179976) | Coastal salt marsh microbial communities from the Groves Creek Marsh, Skidaway Island, Georgia - 071405CT metaG (version 2) | ecosystem: Environmental > Aquatic > Marine > Intertidal zone >...
CGGGGTTCTTGTTGGTAGGCGTTTGAAAAGCGTTGTGACCGTAGAAGTAGTCAAACCCTTGATCGGTGGGCTGAGGTTCGCTCTTTGATCCGAGATCGCTGTTTAAATGCCATTTGCCAACGAGTGCAGTCTGGTAATTTTGGGCTTTAAGTAATTCAGCAAGGGTGATCTCGCGGTCGCGCAAATAGACGCCGCTATCCGCTGGAATCCAACTTTGTATGCCGGTTCGATAGGGATGGCGCCCGGTAAGCATAGCGGCCCGCGATGGGGAGCATAACGCTGACGCCGAGTAGTACTGGGTAAACCGAATGCCCTTGTCTGCTAGGTCATCAAGGTGTGGCGTCTGTATGACTGGGTGCCCATAACTTCCTAGATCGCCGAAACCCAAATCATCGACCACGATGAGCAGCAAATTAGTTGGCTCAGCGTCTTTCGCGTTCGCGTTCGCGTTCGCGACGATGAATAGCAGTAAAAATGGCAGAAGAGCGAGTTTTAAAAGCCGCACGGGTGTGCTCCAACGGGTTCCGTTGGCTTTGATCATAGAACGCGGCTGTCTGGTTGTTTAGTCCTGACGCCGCCGATTGGAAAACGCGAGTAACAAAAGCGCGAGCAGGAATCGTGGATCACTCAGTTGCAGGCTAGATGTGACTGGTACAGCGATGGTTTGAAGCATGGCTGCCAGCTTGTACTCATGCCGTGTATGAAACTGCGGGTCACTAATGATCTCCATCAGGTCTCGGCGGCTTCGATATCGGAATAGCGCGGCTTGAGTCCAGGTTTCAGCATCATCGACGCCCAAGAGATCGATGGTGGGTCCAGCGCCTTGAGCTATAAAAAGCGGATGACTGGCTCTTAGTAATTGCGCGACAAGCATGTGCTCCATGTAGTGATCGATGAGCGCGCTGGCCGGCGCACCAGGTCCGGTTGCGGGAAGCGTCTCGGGCGAGGGATTGAGATGAATGAGGTTCACTATCACGAAATCATTACCATCATCTGACGCCATGAACGCAGCGAGACGGGTTTTTTGCTCCTTGGATATGCCCTGGTCGGTGAGCGCCTTGATATACGCTGCCTGTTCGGAAGCATTGATGGGTCCCCCGAAATGGCTGTACCAAAAAACGAAGGTCGCGTAGAGCGACAGAAGCAGAGCATTTCTTTTCGTTGCAAGGGCTTTGATCATGGTTTCTTTTTCCGTTGAAGGAATTGAGTAAAGAGGACAGCAGGTTAGCGTGACCCCTTAAACGGTTAATGCTTAGACGCATCGTTCGATGGGTGACGCTTGTTGCTGCAATCAGTTGTCGCCGCGCTGGAACGATGGACGCGCGCACCATCAGCACTTAGGTGCCATGCGGCTTTGGTAGTCGCCAGAGCATACGCAATCTTTGTGGCCCGCGTGTTGTATATACTCAGAAGATGTTCCAGCAATCTAATGATATCCATTAAATTGTATGTCAGACTTTTGATCAAGCGAGAAAACTTAGAACAAAGTGAGGTGAAGTAATGGCCGAACCCTTATTGCTGAAAGGAGCGCCCGGGTCGCCCTACACGCGCAAAATGCTGGCTTACATGCGCTATCGTCATATTCCCTATCGGTTGATGATTGGTGACCAAGGTGATCAGGAGGGGCGGGCATTACCTCAACCCAAAGTCTCACTGCTGCCGACGTTTTACTTACCCAATAGTGCCGGAGAGTTGGAAGCGGTGGTTGATTCCACGCCACTCATCCGTCGGTTTGAATCCATGTTCACGGGTCGCGAGACGGTGCCCAATGCCCCTGCGCTTCGACTGCTCCATGACCTCATCGAAGACTATGCCGATGAGTGGTTAACTAAGGCGATGTTCCATTATCGATGGCATTACGCAGATGACATTGAGAAGGCGGGGTTAATACTGCCCCTTTGGCGCGATTTAAATCAGTCAGCGGCGCAGCTCGAAAAAACGAGTGAGTTCATCCGAGAGCGGCAGATCTCAAGGTTATATGTGGTGGGCTCTAACGAGGCCACTTGGGCTGCCATTGAAGCGAGCTACGAGCGTTTCCTCACAGCCATGGACGAGTTGGTGGAAGCGCAGTCGTTCTTGTTCGGTGCTAGACCATCAGCTGCGGACTTTGGGTTGTATGCTCAGCTCACACAGCTTGCCGGATTTGACCCGACGCCCCAGCGGCTGTGTCTTCAGAAGGCGCCTCGGGTCTATGCCTGGGTGGATGTGGTTGACGATCTGTCAGGCCTCGATGTCGCTCAAGATTGGCCAACATGGCAAACCCCTCCGGCGGCACTTCGCCCGTTATTGGAAGAGGTTGGCCGGGTTTACCCAGCGGTGATGCTTGCGAATGCTGAAGCCATCGCTCAGGGAGAATCAACGTTTGTTACAGAGATTCTCGGCGAGACGTGGGAGCAACCGGTCTTCGTCTATCAAGCCAGGTGCTTGAGGGTCCTGCGTACTCAATTTGATGAGTTAGCGGCCCCGGAGCGTGATCAATTCATGGCCATGATTGAAGGGACCGGATGCGAGGATCTTTTCCTTAATCTCAAGGGTCATAACGCCATAGATTAGGAGTGAGTCAGGCATAGACCGCTAGACCGCTAGACCGCAGGAGAAACGATGGCCATTCAAACAATTATTCGATCAGCGTTTATGCGGCGAATGACCAGTGAGCGAATGGAAGTTCGGGCGATTAAAAAGGGTAGGAAGCAGCGTGATAATAGTGGGAGACCGGTTGTTCATTACTTCCACGGCGTAGCGGATCCTTTTAGTGCACTAGCGGTCCAAACGTTAACCACACTGGCTGACGCCTATAACGTAGACATCCGTTGTCATATCGCTTCCGGCGCACAAGGCGATTACATTGGCGACGGGGAGCGCTTTGATCGTTGGGCTTTTCAAGACGCATCAGATATTGCAGGTTTTTACGGATTAGCGTGGCCAGCGCCTGGAACGGTAGCTACTCCTTCCGAATTTGCTGACGCGCTCTCAGCGCTCTCTAGCGCAGTTTCACCCTCGGACTTCGCGCTCGCGGCAGGGCAAGTATTTGCTTTCGTTGCGAGCGCCGCTCGCGGAGGCTTAGACAGTGTCAGCGAACCCGATAGTCGAGCCAAAATCGCTGACCAGTGCGCCGCTTTTGAGCGCGGTGATGCAGTGGCAGCGGGCAATAAGCTTCGTAAGTCTTTGGGCCACTACGGGGCAGGGATGTTCTACTTTGAGGGCCAGTGGTATTGGGGGCTTGATCGTCTTCGGGTGCTTGAGCGTCGGCTAATTGCTGAAGGCCTCGCCTCGGATAATCGAGGCGTTATCTTCCCCGAGCCCAGTGCGGATCAGTTGCCAGACCTCACATCGTCCGATGTGGAGTTGGAATATTTCCCATCGCTGAGAAGCCCGTATACAGCCATTGGCCATGCTCGTGTGTTGGACCTGATTGAGCGATCGAACGTGCGGGTCAACGTGAGGGTTGTCATGCCCATGATGATGCGCGGTGTCCCAGCGCCGACCGCGAAAGGTCAAGCGATCATGACTGATGCAGCGAGGGAAGGCCGGTATTTTGGTTCGCCCATGGGCCGAATTGTGGACCCTTTCGGGGAACCCATTAAAAAAGCGTATGCCTTTTTGCCCGAACTTCGGGAGCGTGGACTGTTAATGCCGTTTGTCAGTGAGTACCTAAAAGCTGCTTGGGTCGAGGGCGTTGATGTGACCCGGGAGCAAGGGTTGAGCGAGGTGCTTCAGCGCACGGGTTGTCCTGCAGATGTGGCGCCAGCAGCAGAGTCTGAGTGGCGCGAGGAAGTGGAGCAGAATCTGGCCATCATGCATGAGCATCACCTTTGGGGAGTGCCAAGCTTCAGGGTAACAGGTGGAGGGCGGCCGGCTTTTGCCTGCTGGGGACAAGACCGTATCTGGCGCGTGTGTAAGGAACTAGTGGCTCGAGGCAAAAACGCGGGGCTTAAAGTAGACAGCTAGAGGGTTGGTGGCCCAACCCATTCAAGAAGAATCATCAGAGAAAAACTATTCGAGAGCGACCAGTGGGGGACAGCTATTCTAGAAAAGCTATTTGAGAGGAGCTGTTTTAGAAGAGCTATTTGAGAAAAGCCATCTGAGAAAAGGCATTTGAGAAAAGCCACCCGAGAAAAGTTTATTAAGAAAAGCCGCTTGTCCGTCGAGAGTTTAGCAATCTCATTCGAGAAAAGTTGGGAGTAGCGTCAAGGTGGCGGTGCCGGCGTTAAAAGACTCGCTTCAGAAGATGCTAACTTGGCCCCTCACAAATCGACCGAATGCCCCAACCAGCGCTAACTTCAATTATGGAAATCTCGATTTGGCAGCAGGCTGTCTGATCAAGGGCCGCTTGGTCGCAGTCGGGGCGACTGGGGCGAGGCAATTGAATCAACAACGACAGTGGGTAGGAGCGCCAATCTCGCAAACACCCATTGGGCTATCCCGAGGTGCTAGACTTCGCGGAGTCGAACGGGCGCAGATCAACCATGACTATGCATGTTCTTTGTTTCAAATGGGGCACGAAATATAGTCCCGAATATGTCAACCGCCTATTCGCGATGGTAAAGCGAAACCTGTCGTTACCGTTTGCATTCCACTGCTTCACCGACGACAGCCATGGAATTCGGTCAGACATTGAGTGCCACCCGTTACCTGAGCTTGATTGCCCTGTACCTGTCAACGTGCCGGGCATGTGGCGCAAAACCGCGATTTGGAGAAAAGATCTGGCTGGCATTGACGGCCGTGCCCTCTTTGTAGATCTAGATTCAGTGATTGTCGATGCCATCGATCCGCTATTTGAGTGGGGTGCCGACGACGATGTCATCCTGGCACGCAATTGGTTAAAGCCGCTATCCAAGCTCGGTCAAACTACGCTGTTCCGCTTTAAGGTGGGCGCTCATGCTTACCTTCTCGAGCAGTTTCAGAAAGACAGTCAGGGTATCGCTGAGCAATACCGGTTTGAACAACACTACGTGACTCAAAATGTTCGCGGCGGCGTCAAATTTTGGCCCAAAGAGTGGGTGCGGCATTATCGTGCGCATTGTTTGCCGGGTTATCTCGGTAGATATTTTCGGCCAGCAACCATTCCACGTGGCGCACGCGTTATTGCCTTCCCGGGGGAACCAAACCCCGCCGATGCTTTGGTCGGTCAGTGGACCAATGGTCAGCCTGTTACAGCCGGTGAACACCTGAGTAATTGGTTGAAGCCAGAACAACGGATTAGGCCGAGTCTTCGTGGACATCTCGCTTGTTTTCAAAAACCCTGTCCGTTTGTTGCCGAGCACTGGCGAGAATAAGGTGTGCGCTACGGATGCAGACGAGGGGAAGGCATGTCCGCCCGGTGCGTGGCGATCGCGGGTTAGAGGATGAATCGACATGAGTGAGCAACGTTTTTCGCTTGATACGTTCGATGTTGAAACGTTTCGCTTTCAGAATATTGGCAAGACCGTGTATTCGAAGGGAACAGGCCCCGGGGTGGTCGTTCTTGCTGAGATGCCGGGTATTCATCCGCTCGTGATTCGGTTCGCTGAGCGGGTTGCGGATGCCGGGTTTAAGGTCTGGCTGCCCAGCTTGTTCGGCGACGATGGACGTGCAGCCAGCTCTGCGTACACCATTAAGACGTTAGTAAGGACCTGCATTCGACGAGAATTTAAAGCGCTGGCCGCGCATCAGTCGAGCCCAGTCACTGATTGGTTAAGGTCGCTCGCCGCGGTGGTGCACGAGCGCTGCGGCGGCCCCGGCGTCGGTGCGGTTGGGATGTGTTTTACCGGTAATTTCGCGTTCAACTTGATGCTGGAGCCTGCAGTGATCGCGCCCATTTTGTCTCAACCGAGCTTGCCGCTGACGAATGCCAGCGGCTTGCACATTGAGCCCTCGGAGCTTGAGCGCATCAAGACTCGCCTCATTGATGAAGATCTCACGGTCAGGGCTTACCGTTTTGAGGGTGACCGCTTGTGCACGAGTGCACGGTTTGAGGCGTATCAGCAGGCGTTGGGCAGCGCCTTTGAGCCAAGAGTGCTGCCCGACGCTTCCGCTAAACAAGGCACGGGCATACCGCCGCATAGCGTGGTTACTCACCACCTAGTGGATGAGCGGGGGGAGCCCACTTTTGAGGCATTACAGGATATGATCGAGTTTCTCAGGCTAAGGCTGGCAGCTGCTTGAAACTCGCTGTGTCTGAGAGCAATTATTGCCCCGGGGTTAATCGTTAAGGCTTGTAAGCGTCATGAGTATCGATTTCAGTTTTCTTGATACGTTTGAACAAAAGCGCATTCTCATTGTTGATGATGATCGATTCATTCGCGGTGTGCTCGACAAGCTGCTACGGATGATTGGGTTTGAATCGATTACTCACGCCGAGGACGGTGACCTGGCGCTTGAGATTATGGATGAGCACGCCTTTGACTTAATGATTACCGATGTTCAGATGCCCAAAGTGAATGGGCTAGAACTTTTAAAGCGAGTGCGTTAAAGCGAGTGCGTTGCGGTGAGTCTGCAGCATCGCGATCGCTGAACACTATCGTGGTTACCGCGCTTGAAGAGGAGTATGTCCTAGCAACCGCAATGTCGCTCGACGTGAATGGGTTTATTCAAAAACCCTTTACGGCGCCGACGCTCATTAAGCGGCTTTTGGTAGCCATGTCTGAATCATCCCGCGAGGCTCCCGGTTTTCCCTACGCAGAAGTGAAAACCGATTTCAGCGGGCTGACCCTTCAAGGCGAGACGACTGCAGCAGTCAGTATGCATGACGCGCAGCGCATCCCTCGGGAGCGCGGCGATCGCTTCACGGTAGTGTCGCTCTTTCAATTGCGTTCCGATATGCAGTTGGCAGAAGATATCAAAACCAAAAATCAAACGGTTTTGATGCCTGCCGGTTTCACTCTGACGCAAACCAGAATCCACAGAATGTGGGAACTGGAAGGGAATCTCGAGAAGACGAGCTTTAAGGTCGTGGGCGGCTGGACGCTCGACTAACTAGGCCTCGTCGAAGACCAGGCCGTCAAAGCTGCCTGACTCACGCCAGTCTTTCAAATACTTAAAGTAAGCGGTCGCACCCTGCGGATAGCCAACGGACAATCGCGCGGCAGGTCCAGGCTCCTGGCCTTCATTGTTGTAATAGCCTGGGGTGCATTCTTGGGAGCCAATCATGCGTCCTGGGCCTGTGAGCAAGAGATCAATCCAGGCCTGTTCAGCCTCTTCGCTCACTTCGACTGTTTGATGGCCCTGGTCAAGGACATGTTTCACAACCAAGGCAATGGTCCGGCCTGATTCTGTGAGGTTATGGGGCACGTTGGAAATCAAGTTAGCGCCTTGAGTCGGCTGCACGATGAACGCGTTAGGGAACCCATGTACGTGGGTACCATGGAGGGTGCGCATGCCATCTTTCCAATGTTCAGATAGCCTCACGCCGCCCACGCCCTCAAGATCAAAACCGGTGCGCTCGGTGTGCGGTGTGCCGACCTCAAAACCAGAAGCATAAATGAGGCAGTCAAGTGGAAAGTGCTCGCCGTTGACGATGACACCGTCTTCAACAATTTTTTCCACGCCTTTGCCATTGGTATCAACCAGCGTGGTACTGGGTTCGTTATACGCGCCCAAATAGTCGTCGTGAAAGCAGGGTCTTTTGCAGAGCTGCCGGTACCAAGCTTTGAGCTTCTCAGCGGTCTCCTTATCGTCGACTACCCTCTCTGCGCGCTGCCGAATTTCTTCCATTTTTTCAAAGTCAGCGCTCTCCCAAGCCGCCCACATGGCTTGTGGTGTGCGGTCATCTGCCGGTAGGGCTGCAATTCGTGCTCGGATTCGCCGTGATAAGTCGGTCCACCCATCCTGGACGAGATCTTCGGTGGCACCGCCACCCGCTTGGTTTTCAGTGAAGTTCTCGAGCCATCGTTGCTGCCAGCCCGGCGTTGCAATGGTTTCGAACCATGCTCGATCAGTGGGTGAGTTGTCTCTTACATCGACCGACGAAGGCGTTCGCTGGAAAACAAAGACTTGCCCCGCCGCTTTCGCGAGGTGGGGCACGCACTGTACTGCTGTCGCGCCGGTACCAATAATGCCCACTCGCTTGTCGGAGAGCTTGGTCATTGGCGCTCCCTCAGGAGTTCCTCCGGTGTAGTCGTAATCCCATCGACTGGTGTGGAAGGAATGGCCCTTGAAAGTTTCGATACCCGGAATGCCAGGTAGCTTGGGTACATGCAATGGGCCTGTACCCATGCCGATGAATTGCGTGGTGAAGCAGTCGCCTTGATGAGTTTCGACCTGCCAGCACCTTTCTTCTGGGAGCCAAGTGAGTCGATTGACTTGGGTGTGAAAGAGCGCGTTGTCGTATAAACCAAATTGCTTACCGATGTTGCTGCAGTGGGCCCTAATCTCAGGGGCGTGCGCGTACTTTTCGGTCGGCATGTGGCCGGTTTCCTCGAGCAATGGCATATAGACAAAGGAGGCGGTGTCACACTGCGCGCCCGGGTATCGGTTCCAGTACCAGGTTCCGCCGAAGTCGCCGCCTTTTTCGACAATCCGAACATCATTAACCCCGCATTCTTTGAGTCGCGCGCCAGTGACAAGACCCGCAAAGCCCCCGCCAATAAAGGTGAAGGTCACATGGTCGGTTTTTGGTTCGCGGGGCGTAACGGGTGTGTAGGGATCCTCTAGGTAGTGGGACAGCTGCCCTTCAATTCTGATGTACTGGCTATTCCCGTCGGTTCGAAGACGCTTATCCCGTTCTTCGCGATAGCGCTCTTTGAGCTGTTCAATATCAATGGCGTTGGTTGAGCTCATGGCGGAATCCTCTCTGCTGCGCAAATATTCAACGAGACTATCACAAAAGATTTCGCTGCTTGGATCGGGTTGTGGCCATTACCGCCGTGAATGTTACTGGATGGTTTCTGGCCGAACGCTCAAGGTCAGGAGGGTAGCCAATCCTTCGATCGTAATAACCTGGCTAGGGGTGACATCGCCCATCTGATTTCTTTAACTCGATGTTCTCGCAGCATGCCTCTTAGCAGCGGCGGACACCACAAGAGGATACTCGCAGCATTTTACGGGGAAGCCGTTAGATATCCGGAGCGCGTGCGACAGTTGCTGTTGGCTTGTCTTTGATCAATCCCCAGCCAAGCCACGCATAGGTTATCCCAACGATTAGATTGAGCCAGTTGAGTACCGCGTAGGGGGCATAATCCAGTACGGACAGTCCCAAGGTTGACGCATAGAAAATACCGGTGGTCGTCCAGGGGATCAGCGCTGCGGTGAGTGTGCTGCCTTCTTCAATACCTCGAGATAGGAGCGCAGGGTTATAACCCCGCAGGCCGTAAGCATCTCGAAACAGTTGGCCCGTGAGTATGATCACAATGTAGGGCTCAGTCAGCAGTGCGTTCCCCATCGTCGAGCCAAGGGTCGAGGCTGTGACCAGCGCGCCTCTTGATTGCAGTCTTTTGATGAGCGTTGTCACTAATACTTCAAAGACGCCAAGGGTTCTCAGCACACCGCCGAGAGCGACTGCGATCAGTGCCAGCGTGAGCGTCCAAGCCATGGAAGCCATACCACCTCTGCTGAGCAAGGTATCGAGCACTGCTTGTCCGGTCTTAAATGGCGTGCCGTCATAAACGGCTGCCATCACTTGGCTGAGGGGGGAGCCTTGCAAGCTTGTAGCGAGTGCCATGGCATAGACGCTGGTTAAGAACATCGTGGTCTCTGCTGGGATTCGGCGAATGGCGAGAAGAGCCATCAGTGCGATGGGCGTCAGCGTTAGCCAAGATAGATTGAACTCGGCCTCGAGGGTGCTCGAAAGAGTATTGATCGCTGCCGGTGGCAGAATCTGCTCGCCCGATTGATAGCCAATGACTGTCAGCACGCCGCCTGCGATTAAAAAGGTAGGCATCGTCGTCAAACTCATACTGCGAATATGGCGATAGAGATCGGTTCCGGACGAGAGTGCAGCGAGATTGGTGGTATCCGAAATGGGCGACATCTTGTCACCGAAGCTTGCGCCTGCAATGGCTGCACCCGCGATGAGCGCGGGCGAGAGGCCAAAGACCTGCCCCAGTCCGGTGAGCGCAACACCAAGCGTGGCGACAGTTCCCCACGAGGTTCCTGTGGCACTCGACATAACAGCGCATAAGATGAGCGTCGCGGGAGCAAACCACTCTGGGCTGAGCAAGTAGAGCCCGTAATACAAGAGGCTTGGAACGGTACCGCTCAGCATGAACGAGGCCATTAGCACGCCGATCATCAGAAAGATCACGAGCGCAGGAATGGCGTCTTGGATGCCCTGAAATAGTCCGTCCCGGAGTTCATCGATGCCAATGCCGAGGAGGCGCCCGCATGCCATGAGTGCTCCGAGAGATGTAAGCAGCAGGGCATGCAGAGAAAGACTGAATGTGAACAGTCCCAACAGCAGCCAGCCAAAGAGGGAGAGAAGGAGTGTGGTCGCGACAATTGGGGAAAGTCGCTGATTGAGTTCGGACTCGGTCATTGTCAGCGCGCTCGACCGCTGGTTAGGTCGGCGGGTTCAAAAAAGGTCCGTCAACACAGAGCCTTAGGCCATCCGGCGTTGCACAAGCACCACATATCCCAACGCCACACTTGGTCTCGTAATCAATAGCACTAAAGATTTGAGTTGACGAAGCAAATTGCTGCTCCACGGCTACCGCGGCATGCACCATCGGCTCCGGGCCGCAATTATAAAATCGCATGGCTTGAAGTCGGTCTTTTGATGAGTCAGCCAGGTAGTCTCTAAGACACTCGGTGACCCGTCCGGGATGACCTTCGCTGCCATCGTCAGTTGCCACATGGACCTCCGCTACCTCGCGGCACTCCTCCAAAAAATACAGGCGTTCCTTGGTTCTTGCGCCAACGAAAATGACTGCATCGTCAAAGTCACGAGCAATTTGGTAAACCGCAGCAAGGCCCGTGCCCCCGGCGACCAAGACAGGAATCTGGCCAGATTCGATGTGAACGGGCTGCCCATGGGGGCCGCGGATATAAGTCTCTGTGCCTGGCGGTAGTGCCTGAATCTCGTGTGTGAACTGCCCAACATCAATGGCAACCAGGGTGAGCGGATCATCAAGCAGAATGGAAAAAGGTTTTTCGCCCACGCCGGGAATCCACAGGAATACGAATTCGCCTGCTTGGATCTCAAATCGTTCCTTGAAGTGCAGGAGCGCAATGTCCTCGCAAACCGTTTCAGTTTTGACCAAGGTGACCGGCTTAAAGGTCATATCCAGGTCATACTGAACTCGGGCCTCGGCAAGATCTTTTTGGGCGGGATAAACCGAGGCTGAGAGGTCAGCGAAATATGCCTTCATCTCTTCGGTCGTCATGCCAGTCAGTGCTGAGCCTATGCCGATGACCACCGCGCCCGCTGATCGCATGGCCGTCACGTCGTCAATGGAGCTGACCCCACCGCAGCCGATGATGGGTAAGTCAGTGACGGCGCGGATATCGCGGATGCACTTTTGGGCAACCGCAAGGACGCCTTTACCCGATAAGCCGCCGACGCCATTACTCAATACATCGTGGCCGTGCGCGGTGTGTGCACCAGGGCCTACTGTGTTAATCGCGCAGATCGCATCGGCGCCAGCCCCTGCAGCGGCAGTCGCGATTTCCCCAATGCGGTCCGTGTTGGGTGTCAGCTTAGGGACAACGGGGATGCTGACGGCGTTTTTGACGGCGGATACGATTTCCGCGACGAGCTCTGGATCCTGGCCCATCGCCATTCCGTAGCCCTTCGCATGGGGGCACGAGAGGTTAAGTTCCAAACCGTCAGCGTAAGGGGCAAGCAGTCGAGCGACTTCTACGAACTCATCGACGCTACCACCAAAAATCGATACCAGCAGGAATCGATCATCCGGCAACTGGAGCTGCGCTAATCCCTTGGCCGCCTGCTCCATGCCGGGGTTGGTGAGACCAACCGCGTTCACGAAGGCACCCGGCGCGTATTGACTATAAATAGGTTCCCGATTGCCGGGACGTGGCACTGGCCCAATGCTTTTGGTTGTGATGACGCCAATCTCTGGAATGTCCTCGGCAATGCGCTGAATGATCGACGGCTGGGTGGTCACGATACCGGAGGGAACCGTGAAGGGTCCTGATATCGGGTTGCCTAAGAATAGTTGGTGATTGGCCATGACATCGTCCAGTGGATTGGCGCAGATTATATCCGGGTTATCGCGGGCTGGTGCAACATTCGTTAGGTATGAAAGCGAGAAAGGTCTGTTGTTGGGCACTTTCTTGAACGACTTTGATTCGGGAGGTAGTGTTCTTTCATGTCAGAAATTAGGGGAAATCGGAATGTACGATCTAGTCATTAGCGGTGGGGAAGTAGTCGACGGCACAGGGTCGGATCCATTCATTGCAGATGTTGCAGTCAAAGATAGTGTGATCGCTGAGATCGGTAAGAATCTGGGCGCTAGTAGGCGAACGATAGCTGCAGAGGGACATACCGTTACCCCCGGATTTGTGGACGTACATACTCATCTCGACGCCCAGATCGCGTGGGATCCGGATCTGACACCAATCAGTTGGCACGGCGTAACAACTGCCTTAATGGGGAACTGCGGAGTAACTTTTGCGCCCTGCAAGCCAGGGGACCAGGAGCTTTTAGCTGGGATGATGGAAACAGTTGAGGACATTCCCAGGCGAGCAATATTGGAGGGGTTAAGTTGGAACTGGGAATCCTATGGGGAGTATCTCGATGAGTTACAAGGTCTGGGTCCTGCTATTAATGTAGCTGGTTTGATAGGTCATTGCGCCCTGCGATTTTACGTGATGGGTGAGCGCGGTGTGGAGGAGGATGCCACTCCTGGTGAGTGTGCTCATATGGCAAAGATTGTAGATCAAGCTGTTCGCGATGGAGCAGTAGGTTTTTCGACCTCGCGCTTTCTCGGTCACTATCTGCCCGATGGGAGGCACGTGCCAGGCACTCATGCAAAGCATAGTGAGTTGGTGGCCATTGCCGAAGCTGTCGGCAGGCATGGCGCGTTGATGCAAAACGTCATGAATTTTGGTGGCGATTACGAGGGTGAGATGGCGCTGCTAAGAAAGGAAGCGGAAAAGGCGCGGGTGCTTTTCAGCCACGGTACTGGCAGATCTTCCAGTTATGGAGACAAGGTCGAGACAAGCGTCATGGCGATGCGCGGTGACGGGCTTGACGTTAATGCGATCGCTATCCCTAGGGCATCTGGCTTTGTTACGGGCTTGCAATCTTATCTGCCTTATCGGGGCGGCCCTTGGAGCGAATTGCATGATATGAACTTTGAAGATCGGTGTATCGCGATAAAAGATAATGATTTTTGCAAGCGTTTAATCGCTGAAGCAAAGGAGCGAGGGGCGCTCATTTCAGAGGACCAAATCTTCTATTTGGGTGAGGGTGACCGACCCAACTATACCGGTGGCGCAGAAGAAAGCTTGATGGCCATGGCAACCGGCAGAGGAATGCATCCTTCTGAACTGTTTCTCGAGACCTCGAGGCGCACGGAGGGCCAAGCTTTATTTACCCTTAGGTTCTTCAACCAGAACATGGCGGCTTTATCGGAGGCTATATCAAGCGAATTTTGCATCCCAAGTTTGGGCGATGCAGGTGCACACGTTAGCCAAATTATGGATTCAGGATGGGCGACTTTCGTTCTCAGTCATTGGCACCGTGATGCAGGCCTGTTCTCGAAAAGCGAAGCAGTGCGCCGTTTAACTTCGCTCCCTGCGAAAATCATCGGCTTAGGGGATCGCGGAATCCTCACTCCTGGCATGAGAGCCGATATTAATGTCATAGACGTGGAGAAGCTTTCAGAGAGAATGCCCAAAATCGTGAACGACCTGCCCAATGGTGCGCCGCGTTTTATCCAAAAAGCTGTTGGGTATCGCGCTACGATTTGTAACGGCAAGATAATCTTAGAGAACGACGAGCTAACCGGTGTCCGATCCGGATTCGTGTTGCGCCACAGGAGTTAATGAACGGTGGCGTAATTTTGCTCCAGGTGGCTGGAAGAGGGCCCATCTACAATAGGCGAAAATGGGCTCCAAGAGAGCGGCTACCATGCGAAGCCTACCAGCTTCATACCTTCGCAAGTCGAAAGTGATGCAGGTTGGTGGCGGATCGGAGCGTCCTGTAAGCTTGGCCTTCAGAGTAACAAGGTGGCGAAAAGTGATTCGATCTTGGGCGCTTGTTGGATGAAATGATTAAGTTCTCTAGTATTGCACTAGAGAAAAGGCTGTTGAGTGGGGAGTCGCGGCAGGCCAAGGGAAACAAAGAAAGCAGAGCCTCTGCTATCCAGACATGTTCAAACATCTTATTAATGGTTGAACTGACGGTGTGAGAGGAGAGGCTCGTTTTGAAGCTGTGATGGAAACTGCTGGAAAGTCCATCAAGCAGGAAGGATTAATCATAGGCCTTATCTCCTATTTCAAAACAATTAGATAAAGAGTCTAAAAATACAGCGAGGGTAATCGGCGATGAAGTCACATGTAAACGTTAGCGGTAAGGATTCGCTAATGAGGCGCTCGACTTGGATGACAAGTATTCAAGCTGCGTTTACTCGGATTGCGACGGCCTGGACTCTCGCAGTTGTTCTAATTATCTCTAGTTATGGGAGTGCGGTTGCGATCGGATCGCCTTCGAAAAGTGAAGTGAGAGAGTTGGCGGATACGTTTGGAGCCCTGCCTCTCCTTCGATCGTTATCAGTGTCACCGGGTGGAGAATGGATCGCAGCGATTGGTGTGGTGGACAAACGGGCGGCTATTGTTGTTGCACCCTTTGGCACGCAGCGGTTTGAGCCAGTCGCTATGTTGAAAAATAGCTATGACCGCATCGACTGGGTAGCCTGGGCCAATAACGATAGGCTGGTTTTCTCCAGCAGTTCGCCAACGATCCAGAGAGGACGTGTTTACCGAGAACCAGCCATGGGTTCGGTGAATGTCGACGGAACAGGTTATGTGGAGCTTGAGAACGATGCCCTGTATGTGAAGAGTGCTCGATCGGGGAGGATGATGGGGTTGGTTCACAATCTGCCAGAGGATTCAGATCATATCTTGGTAAGCGCCTATGATTATCGTGAGCGTGGCGCCAGCATATTTAAAGTCGATGTCTATACCAGCGATTTCATAAAAAAATTCAGTCCGTCGGAAGAAATTGAATCTGCCTCGCCCAATGAGGCCGGTGAGTTGCTTTACGGATCCACGGTTGACGATTTAACCGCATCTCTTTTTTACCGAGCTTCTGAGGACGCCGGGTTTGAGAAAATTTATGAGTTCTCTTTGGAGGATGGCCAAGGGGGCTTTGGGATTATAGGTCCCAGCGACAATCCAGAAACACTTTACGTTTTGACTAATCTCGAAACGGACAAAACGGTACTAGCAGAGTTTGACCTAGCGGCCAATGAGTTAGTTGGTATCGTCTTCGAAGACCCTAGATACGATGTCAGTAATGCGCTCTATTGGAATGGGAAGCTTCAGTCGTTGGCGGTTGTTCGTGAAACACCGCAATACGAAATGAAATCGATAGGGTTTTCGTTGGCGCTTGAGAAGGCAGAAAAAGCATTAGGTAAATCAGATTTAAGGTTCGTTGATGGTACGAAGGACTTATCGAAGGTTGTCGTTGCGGTGACCGCAGAAGGTGTCGTGCCGGAGTTTTATGCCTTGGACTATACGAACAATAAAGGAGCCTTGATTGCCAGTACCTATCCCGGCGCGAAGCAGGTTCCGATAGCGCCCACCCAATCGCATTGGATCAAAGCTAGAGACGGAGAGGATATCAATGTTTACGTTACCCTCCCTGAATCTAACGAAAAGCCAGAAACGAAGTTGCCCCTGGTCGTGTTTCCGCACGGAGGACCGAATGCGAGAGATGTAATGGGGTTCGATCCGTTTGTTCAATATTTCGCAGGCATGGGGTATGCGGTTCTGCAGGTTAATTTTAGGGGATCGAGCGGGTTTGGGAGAGCCTACGAAAAAGCGGGCTTCATGCAGTGGGGCAAGCGCATGCAAGACGACGTAATCGATGCGCAACAATGGTTGATTGATCAAGGGCGGGTAGATGGAGAGCGTAGTTGCGTCGTTGGGGCAAGTTATGGCGGATATGTCGCGCTGACTGCGAGCTTTAAAACACCCGAGAGGTTTAATTGCTACGTCAGTATTGCTGGCGTCTCAGATATAGAGTCATTGTTGAAGTCTGAGTACTATGCGGGCTCAGAATTATCGAAAGAGGTAAACGCGGTGAGGCATGGTGATACCGGCATTGACCTTGAGTATATGAGACAGCAATCGCTTGCTCACAATGTTGACTCAGCAAGGGGCCCAATTCTGTTGGTGCATGGTACTCGCGATACTCGCGTTAAATTGGATCAATCTAAAAGCATATATGGCCCCCTAAAGAAAGCGAAAGTTGATGTTGAACTGTTCGTTATAAAAAACGGCACACATTATTTAGATCACCAAGCGAACAGGCAAAAGGTCTTCCGCGAGATAGGTGAATTCTTGGCCAAACATATTTGAGGAGCGTATCGAGTCCTTCCTGTGATGGTGGGCTTTTAGCGCCTAGATCTGCGCCTTAGGGACTTTTGTAGGTCCAAATAAAGGTTCACCTAACTGAGGAATTTCAGGTATCATTGGCGGCTACGCTGTTGTTGAGCGCGAAAAAATGGGGAAGTCGGATTCGCTAAAGTGAAAGACTCCGGGGCGACCGGCGAGAAGAACTGTTTGTCCGAAAAGGGGAGGAACAAATGAAAAACTTTGGAAAAGTATTGGTAAGCACGCTGCTATCGCTGACCCTGTCATCGGGGTACGTCTTCGCTGACGATACCACTGGTCAGGTTCGGGGAAAGGTGATAGGGAGCGGTGACTCTGTAGAGATGCAAAGTGTTGACAGAGGCATCAGCTACGGCGCTAGTGTAAGTGGCGGTAACTTTAGCGTAAGAAGCCTTCCACCAGGTGATTACGAAATTCGCCTCCGTTCGGGCGGGCAACTGGTCGATGAACAAACGATTAGTGTGGGTTTAGGGTCAGCGACCATCGTTACACTCGGAAACAGCATGGAAGAGGTAGTGGTCCAAGGAACTCGGGTTGCGGCGGTTGACACTGCAATCGCAGAATCTGGCATGGTCATCTCAACCGACGAGTTAACTGAGTTGCCAGTTGCACGTTCTTTGAGCTCCGTAACGCTTCTGGCCCCGGGCGTCATTCGGGGTGACACCGCGTTTGGAAACAACACGTCATTCGCCGGGTCATCTGTTGCTGAGAACACTTCTTACATTAATGGGTTAAATACAACGAATTTCCGTAATGGTTTGGGGTTTTCGGTTGTTCCTTTCGAGTTCTATGAATCTATCCAGGTCAAAACCGGTGGCTATAGCGCGAAGTATGGGCGTTCCACAGGTGGAGTGATTAACTCGATCACCAAAAGCGGTAGCAACGAATTCAAGTTCGGCGCTAACGCCTATATGTCCGGATTGATGGGAACTGGAAAAGACACCTATGGGTCATACAATAAGAAAGACGTATCTAAAGGGCAAACTTACGACGTTTGGGCGTCTGGCGCACTTTGGAAAGACCGGGTCTTTTTCTACGTGCTTGGTTCTAACGTTGGTAGTGAGGTTGAAGCGTATGGAAAGATAGGCGGGCTCGCTTATTTCGGAGACAACTCCACGACGTTTTGGGGCGCAAAAATTGATGCATACATCACGGATGATCATCACATTGAATATACGGCATTCACAGACGAGAGGAATTTGAAGGAATTTCCCTACCTCTACACTTACGAGGAAGACGATGATGGCTCTGTGCGAGATGCATTGGGGGATGGCTTCGGCCAAACCACTTACCGCCGTGGCGGCGACAATTGGATTGCGACCTACACGGGTCGGTTTGGAGACCGAGTAGAGCTTTCGGTGAGCTACGGTGAGAACGAAGCCAATCGGACCACTCAGGGCGCGACAGACAACTTGCCAGTATTGGTAGCTTGGACTCCTGATGGTGGGTTCGACGTCAGCCAAGGCTTCAATCCATTTCCGAGCTTGGTCGACGTGGGTAATGATAAGAGAGAGATGCTTAGAGCGAACCTGTCTTTCGATTTTGGGGACCACGTACTAGAGGTTGGGATTGATAATGAAGAAAACACTGCCGTGGCTGCAACTCAGTTTGCAGGAGGGTTTTATTACTTGCTTGATCCAACGGGCCTCTATACGGCGTTAGCATACCCAGACAACGGATTTTCTACGGAAGACAATCCTGTCTCAAATGTTCGTCAAAGGAACTATTCAGTAGGGGGGTCTTTCAATACCGAATCGGAAGCGTATTACATCCAAGACACTTGGTACGTTAACGATCGTTTGACTCTGGAGTTGGGTGTTAGAAATGAATCGTTCGTGAACAACAACTCAAATGGGCTGCCGTTTGTTGAAATCGAAGATCAAATCGCACCTCGATTCTCAGCTGTGTTCGACCCGACGGGCGAAGGCACGTCTAAGCTGTTTGCGTCTTGGGGACGATACTACTTGCCGATTGCGGCGAATACGAATATCCGTCTAGCTGGAGGTGAGACTTACATACACTCCTGGTTTCCGTGGGACGGTGTTAGTAGGGATGAGTTTGACACACCGATTTTCGATGCTGCAAATCCGTTCGACTACACTCAGGTATTCGCAGATGGGGATGTTCCTGACACGCGCGGCCTAACTGACGCAAACATCGAGCCAATGTATCAAGAGGAGTTGGTGCTAGGCTACGAGGTAGCGCTGGATAATGGCTGGACACTGGGTGCTAAGGCAATGACGCGTGATCTCATTGTATCGATCGAAGATGTGGCTATCGATGCGGGCGTCATTCGGTACTACAACAGCACAGGCACATGGGATGAAGCCGCAGCAGGCGGAACTGTTGAAGAAGTCTTCACTGGGTTCCATCAGTATGTCCTAACGAATCCTGGTAACGACATGCGGATCTATATCCCAGAGCAGGACGAATTCATCGATCTCTCCTCCGAGATCCTGGATTACCCACGGGCGAAGAGGAAGTACAGAGCATTCGAGTTGACAGCAGAAAAGATGGCTGAAAATTGGTATGTAATGGCGTCCTACACCCTTGCGTCTTCTAAAGGCAACAACGAGGGTTATGTGCGTTCGGATAATGGGCAGGATGATGCCGGGTTGACTACCAACTTCGACCAGCCTGGGTTAACTGACTTTGGTTATGGGTACTTGCCAAACCACAGACGACACACTTTGAAGGTCTTCGGTAACTACCGATTTGCCGATATTGCAAATGGGTCCCTGAGAGTGGGCTTCAATTCTAGCTGGACAAGTGGCCGACCCAAGAATTGCTTCGGCCAGCATCCGACGGACGCTTTTGCCGCGCAATATGGAGATGAGTCATTTTTCTGCGATGGCGAAGAAAGCCCAAGGGGCTCCTTAGGTTACACGTCAGATATTTTCCGTTTCGATGTTGCTGCCCAGTACACTTTCGAAATGGGCGACAGTGAACTCGATCTATCGCTTGATATCTTCAACCTGTTCAACTTGCAGAAGCCGACCGAAGTTAACGAATCAGAGTCATCTGGTGGCGTGAACCCATACTCAGGCTTGACGACCTCTTATCAGTCGCCTCGCAGTTATCGCGTATCGTTGAGATACACGCTCTAACTCGAGCTGGAAGTGGAAATAAAAAGCCTCCCAAGTGGAGGCTTTTTTTTGCCCGCTCAGATCAGCGGACAACCGCAGAATTTATCGAGACTCTCTAACGAATCATGATTTTTTTGCGGGGATTTGAGGTCGATTTTATTTGCGTAAAAAAGTAAGTTTCTGGCGAGCAATTCAATATCTTCGTTGGCTTTGTCATCCTCTGGTAACTGAGGTATAACGGAGTCTCAAGAAACAAGCAGGGCTGACGGTTATGGCTAAAACAACAGATCACGAAATCGTTTCGATTTATCCTTTTAACGATGAGCAGGTGAACGAAATGATGACGCATTCGATGGAGTGCGTTTTGATGTGGGCAACAAAAGATTCTTGGCCCGTTGGCGTGACACACGCATTCGTTTGGGCAAACGATAAAATCTGGCTGACCTTCGCGGAGCACCGTCACAGAACGGCTGCGATCAAGCGAAACCCCAAGGTGTCTGTGAACGTGAGCAGTATGGGTTATGGCCCTGGCGCGTCGGAAGCCTTTCCTAAGGGAGCCATTACGTTCAAGGGAACCGGTGAGTTTCATAATGACGATGAAACGAAATTTTGGTTTTATGAGTTGCTCGCGAACAAATTAAACCCTGGCAATCCCGATGGCGTGGCGTACTGGAAAGATTTTCTTGACTCACCCCTTCGCACCGTATTGTCGGTCACACCGGTCAAGAAAATCATGTACAACAGCGCACTCGCTGGAGCTCACATGGCGGGAACAGTCGAGGAAAGTGAGCTCGGTGAGCGCCTCAGCTCTGACGCCGAGCGAATGAACAAGTATCGAGCCGACAAAGGTCTTGACGACCGCTAGTAGCAGCTTATCAATAAGTCGAAAGACGAGTTCGTTCACCGCTGACCAATAAGTGGTGAACGGTTCTCCTCTTTTTTCGATGGGTTGAAAGATAGCGTTTGGCTCGAGGCATCGCCTTATGCCCAAATGAATGCCCCAAAAGGGACTAGTCGGGAGGCTTGGACTGGAGTAGAGACGAGTGCTCGACGCGCGATTAACTCAAACTCCGCCCTCAAGGAAGTGCGGAATTGATTGGTCGCCGGTTTAGGCTCGAAGCGGAATAGGCTCGGGTTACGTTCATTGGTTCCGATTGAGAACGCATCATGATTAAAGGCCTGCATCACGTTGCCGTCGGAGTTCCTGAGCTTCAGGCGGGAGTCGATTTTTATTGCAAGGCATTTGGGCTCACCGTTGTCGAGCGGTCCACGATTGAAAACCATCCATTAGCCAGTGCCGCCATTGGTCAACCAAATGTGGTTGCCGAGATGGCGATGCTGAAGACACCAAATTGCTACATTGAAATGTGGCAATACAGCTCTCCTCGTCCACGCGATCGCGTTGCCAACCCGCAAGACTTGGGCTACCCGCACATTGCCTTCCAAGTGGAGGGCATTGATGCGGAAGTCGCGAGACTCACAGCACTGGGTATGGTCTTTGTTGGGCCGGCTCAGAACTTTGGTGACATCAGTGCGGTTTACGGCCGCGACCCCTTTGGCAATGTGATTGAGGTCTATGAGATTCGTGACCCCAATCGCCCGCAGCTCTAGGGGCCCTTCGCCCGTTGACCCATCGGCACAGCTTCTGTAGCGTCGACGTAATCATTAAGACATGGACGACTTATGAACTTCGATTTTTCCGATGACCATCGGGTGATCCAGGAACAAATTCAACGCTTCTTAACCGATCGGTCACCCCTTAGCCGGTTTCGTGACGTGCTCGAGGGCCGTGACCGCTACGCCGAGGAGGTGTGGCGGGGTCTTGCCGAAATGGGTATCCAGGGGACCGCGATTGATGAAGCCTATGGTGGTGTGGGGCTCGGCTATCTGCCACTTTGTCTAGCGGCGCAGTCGCTAGGTGAGCAGTTATCGCCAGTCCCATTTTCAAGCTCGATTTACCTGGCAGCAGAGGCTATCAGTCAGTTCGGTACCGATGCTCAGAAGACAACTTACTTGAGCAAGCTCGCCTCTGGAGAGCTGGTTGGAACATTGGCGGTGGTGGAATCACTGGATGAGCCCGACGCGGAGGGCCTCGCTACCGTCCACAAGGGCGAGAGAGTCACCGGAACTAAGTTGCTCGTTCCACACGGTCAGTATGCTGACATTGCCGTGGTCCTAGCGCGAGGCAGCGATGGCCCTGATATGGCGATCGTTGATTTAGCAGAGGTTGAGCGCACGCCAGTATCGGTGGTAGACCCGACGATCGCAGCCGCCACGCTACAGTTCGATGGCACGGGAGCCGAGCTGCTTGGAGTGAGTGGCGAAGGTTGGAGTCAGCTGCAGTCAGTGTATGACCGCGCTGCAGTGCTTATGGCGTTCGAGCAAATTGGCGGCGCTGCCAAGGCGTTAGATATGGCGGTCAATTACGCCAAGGAGCGCTACGCGTTTGGTCGTCCGATTGGCTCGTTCCAAGCGTTGAAGCACATGATGGCGGACATGTACGTCGCACTAAAGCTCGCTGAGTCCAATGCGTACTACGCAGCCTGGGCACTAGAAAATCAGTCGGCAGATCTGCCCCTGGCGGCAGCGACTGCTCGAGTCTCAGCGACGCAGGCGTTTCAGCTCTGCGCACGGGACAACATTCAGGTGCACGGGGGCATGGGCTTTACCTGGGAATTTGATTGTCACCTCTACTATCGACGATCGAATTATCTGGCCCTTGCCTTGGGCGGTCTTACCGCCTGGGAAGACAAATTGATTGATGCGCTTCCTAGCGCAGCATAGGAGATAACAATGGATTTTAGTGACTCAGCGCAGGAAGCGGCTTTCCGAGACGAAGTAAGGGCATGGATCGGCGATCACGCGCCGACCTACTTGGACGAGCATTTGTCAGTGAGTGGATTTGGCTCCACTAAAACTGGGGACTTTGACGCTATACAAGAAGCCAAAAAGTGGCAGAAGAAAAAGGCCGAGGCTGGTTGGGCCTGCATTCAATGGCCAGAGGAGTACGGCGGTCGCGGGGCCAGCCCCATTGAAAGTGTTATTTGGAATCAGGAGGAAGGTCACTACGGAAAACTGAGTGGCACGTTCATCATTGGTCAAGGAATGTGCGCGCCAACGCTCATGGCTTACGCAAGCGAAGAGCACAAGCGCCGCTATCTCCCCAAACTCGCAAGTGGTGAGGAAATTTGGTGTCAGCTGTTTTCTGAACCTCATGGCGGGAGCGATTTAGCGGGCCTTAGAACCAAGGCTGAAAAAGATGGTGATGAGTGGGTTGTGAACGGCCAGAAGATTTGGACGTCAGGCGCTCATTACAGTGACTACGGTATTCTCATCACGCGAACAGACCCGGATGTCGCGAAGCACCGTGGCCTTACGATGTTCTTCCTCGATATGCGGTCCGAGGGGGTCGATATTCGACCGATCAAGCAGGCCAACGGAGATAGTGGCTTCAACGAAGTGTATTTTGATTCTGTGCGTATCCCCGATCATCAGCGCCTAGGAGAAGTCGGCGACGGCTGGCGGGTTGCGTTAACTACATTGATGAATGAGCGGCTTGCCATTGGCGGCGGCATCGCAACCGGATTCCCAGAAATTAAAGCACTCGTTGATGAGGTCCGGCTTTCAAGCGGCACGGCGATTAACGATCGAGCGGTGCGGTCCAAGCTTGCAGATTGGTATGCAAAGAGTGCAGGCCTTAAGAACACGGGCTCGCGCGCCATCTCTCAGTTGTCCAAAGGGGAGATCCCGGGTCCTGAAAATAGTATCGGCAAACTCGTCGCCGGCGGCATGATGCAAGACATTGCAAAGTATGCGCTGGACATTCAAGGGCTGGCGGGACTCATTGATGACCCAGAGATCGCGAGGAGTCAGGCGAGAATGCAGGCCATGTTAATGCGCTCGCCCGCGGTTCGTATCGAGGGCGGAACGGATCAGATTCTGCGCAACATTATTTCTGAGCGGGTGCTTGGACTGCCAGAAGACATGCGCGCCGATAAGGGCTTACCCTTTAATCAGGTGCCAACGGGTCACTAACCCTCGTTCGATCACTGAGTTTGGTCGACCAGGTCGGTTAGCCTAGTTTCGCTGCCCCTGTGTGTCGCCCAAGTGGGTCTTTCCAGAGGGATGAAACCCAGGTATTGAGGGATCCGCAAAAAGACGCTGAGTCACGGGTTCACTGTGTGAGGGCAAGTGCGGGCAGTAAGTCCTTGGTTAGCATCAACGTATCCCGCGGACAACCGCTGGGTAGCTTGCAGGAATAAAGAGGGAACCTTGCATACGGGTTACAACTACCCTCGCGCTTGCGCTAGATCTAGCGCTAACGGCCGACCTACCTCCTAGAAAAAAAGCGCCGTTTGGCGCTTTTTTTATCAATGCTAGCCGGCGCCTTTTAGCGCTGTGAATAGGCACCTCACAGGCGCATCACTTAGAGCGCGAGACGTAGCGCGCCCAGGAAGTCCCGCTTACCGAGTTTCACGCCTTCTGCCCTCAAAAGGTCATAAGCCGTGCTCGCATGAAAGTAAAAGTTGGGCAATGAAAAGCTGAGTAAGTAATTCGTGGTCGTAAACGGCATTTGGTTCTGGCCCATTTTAAAGACCACTGACTCGTCGGCCCGCGCATCGAGGGCTGCCCCATCCGCCTCATTGACGGCATCGAGTGCATCCTTCAAATACTGACATAACCCAGCAAAGTCCATCTGCAAGGAGCCGTCTGGAATGCCGGCCTCTCCTGACAACGCGCTAGCGAGCGCTACTTTTGAATGATGAACGACCGAAACAATCTGGAAGTGCATGGGTTTCATGTCGTCAATGATGCTCAGACCAACGATGTCTTCGGCGTTTCGGCCGGTCTCCGCAAAGTGAGCACTCCCTTTCTCCAGGATATTGATGACCGCTGGCAGTGTTTGCTGATACGCGGGTAAGACAATCTGACTAAGACGTAGGCTCATGGCTATTCCTTATTGGTGGATCGAAAGTGCGAATGAATGGCTATCGGCTTGCTTCGGGCCGACTAGGCATCGTACCAAGACGATGCAGACTAGCGAAGCGAAGCACCTAGGATCTCACGCGCGATAATGTGTCGCTGGACTTCGCTCGGACCCTCGCCAATGCGGCGAATGCGCATCTCTCGAAACCAGCGCTCAAACGGGAAGTCCTTGGCCACCCCAAAGCCGCCAAACATTTGCATACAG
>Ga0255778_10001086_pt1 | contig 24715 bp, 22 predicted proteins | sample 071ome_31_FD_179976 | JGI IMG/M metagenome (GOLD analysis project Ga0255778, IMG submission 179976) | Coastal salt marsh microbial communities from the Groves Creek Marsh, Skidaway Island, Georgia - 071405CT metaG (version 2) | ecosystem: Environmental > Aquatic > Marine > Intertidal zone >...
CTAAGTAGCACGAAGGGAAGGCGCAGAACGCAGCGCGCCCCCTGCCTGAGCCTGGTCATGGCCATGAACCGTCTCCGCGGGATAAGGAGCGAGGCATTTTCCCCCCGCCTCCCTTACCATCGCGTGACGACCCGATGACCAAGCCATGACGAGGGGACAGCGCATGGAACTCTACGAGGCCTTTCGCGGCACCTTTGCGGCGCGCCACTTCACGGACGAACCGGTGAGCGACGAAACCCTCGCACGCCTTCTTGAGGAAGCGCGCTTTGCCCCCAGCGGCGGCAATCGACAAGGCTGGCGCGTGGTGGTGGTCAGAAACCCGGAGACCCGCGCAGCCCTCGAGCCCCTCATGCTGCCGACCATGCAGCGCTACGTGGCCGAACAGCGCGCCGGGGTGAGCCCCTGGAACCCCCTTGGGCCCTCCCCCGTGAGCGCAGAAGCCTGCGCCGCCACGGAAGTGCCCGACGCCTTGCTCGCCCCTCTGCGCACGGCGCCGGTGCTCCTCTTTCTCTTCCTAGATTTGGGCAAGGTTGCCGCGATGGACCAGAACCTGGAGCGCGTGGGCGTGATTAGCGGCGCCTCCATCTACCCCTTCGCCTGGAATATCCTGCTGGCGGCCCACGCTGAGGGGCTGGGGGGCACGCTCACAACCTTCCTGGCCCCGGAGGAACCTGCCGTAGCGGAACTTCTTGAGGTTCCGGAGCACTACGCCTTCGCCGCCATGATCCCCCTAGGGGTTCCGAGCAAGCGCCTGACCAAGCTGCGGCGTAACCCCGTATCGTCCTTTGCGACGCTGGAGCGCTTTACGGGACCGGCGCTTCCGGAGGCGCCCTAAGCGAGGGGCGCCCCGGCCTTCAGCACTCCGGCGGCCTGCATCTGCCGGGTGGTGAGGCCCGCGCCGTTGGGGGCCCAGCCAGGCGGGCATAGGAGCACACCCAAGCGCTCGCGAAGGCCCCGCGCGGCGGCAAGATCCCGGCCCAGGGCTCGCCAGCTGGCCGTGGTCACGGTCCAGGGGTTGGCCGAACGAATCGGCGTGAGCACCCCAAATTCCGGGGCTTCGCGCTCCTCCGTAAAGGTACCGAAGAGCTTGTCCCAGATAATGAGCGTGCCCCCGTAGTTCTTATCGAGGTAAGACAGGTTACTGGCGTGGTGAACGCGATGGTGCGCCGGGGTGACGAACACCGCTTCGAACCACCGGGGCATGCGCTTGATGTGCTGCGTGTGGGGCCAGAACATGTAGGTGATATTCACCTGCAGGGCCAGCATGACCGCCAGGGGCTCGAAGCCCAGGAGCGCCACGGGCAGGTAGAACCAGGGCTCGTAGAGCGCTTCCACCACGGACTGGCGGAGCGCCGTTGCACCCAGGTTGTACTGGGTGCTGGAGTGATGAACGATGTGCGCCGCCCAACCCAAGCGAACTTCGTGCAGGACGCGGTGGTGCCAATAAAACGCAAAATCCACCGCCAGGTAGCACAGCACAAAGGTGAGGGGCGTGGTTTCTAGCTGCCAAGGGGCGAACTGGCTCGCAAAGAACATTGCCCCAAAGAACACCCCGCGCATGAGCACCTGCACAGCGGTGTAGGCCAACCCCGTCGCGATGCTGCAGAGCGTGTCCTTCAGACGGTAGAAGTGGGTGTTCCCCCGAAGCTCAAGGAGCGCCTCTAGGAGCACCAGAGCGCCGTAGAACCAGAGGGCGCCGGCCGCAAAGCCCTCAAGCTGCGCTTCCAGATTGCCCATGGGCTAGCTTCGAAGGCGCTTGGCGTCTAAGCGCAGACGCCCCAGGGCCAGAGTTCCCAGCACCGCCAAAAGGATCGGCGCCATGGGCGGCCCTCCAAGCAGCGCGACCACAATAATCGCCGCGGCCCAGGCTAGGCTCTGCATCACCATCATTTTTCCCATCTCAATCCCCCTCCTGCCTTCTCAACGTCTTATCTTGCCCCGCGAGCGTTTCAAGCGCTGCGCTTACGCGCGGGGCGGGGCCTTCTCGACGGGCCCGCCGGCGGCTTGCCAGCCTTTAAAGCCATCGCGAAGATGCGCCACCTTTTCCAGCCCCATGTGCTGCACCAGCTGCGTGGAAATGGCGGAACGCCAGCCCGAGGCGCAATGGAAAACAAAGGTTTTGTCTTCCCCGAACTCCTCCTTGAAGTAGGGGCTTTCCGGGTCCACCCAGAATTCCAGCATGCCCCGAGGGCAATGGAAGCTACCGGGAATGAAGCCGTCACGCTGCCGCTCCCGCACATCGCGAAGATCGACGATGAGGACGTCGTCGCGCTCGAGCAGGGCTTGCCCAGCTTCACTGTCAATTTCCTCAATCTGGGCTCGGGCTGCGGCCACGAGCGATGCAGCGGAGTGCTTTAGCGGCTTAGCCATGGCTAGGCTCCTTTTTCCTGTGAGTCGGCCCTCGGCGGCGCATACACCGAAAGCGCCTGAATCAGTCGGTCCACTTCCTCGGGGGTGTTGTAGTGCGCGAAGGATACGCGCACCACCCCGCCCTCTCCCGCCAGCCCGAGGTGTTCGATGAGGCGTCGGGCGTGGAAATCCCCGTAGCGCACGGCCACCTGGGCCGCTTCCACGGCCCGGGCCACGGCGCCGGCGTCCCAGCCCGCAAGACGGAAGCTGATGATCGGCAGCCGATCTGCTGCCAGACCGTCCGTGCCGCCGACGATGTCGGCGTCTGGGCGGCTACGGAGATAGGCCAGGAGGCGCTCCGACAGGCGGCCTTCGTGGGCGGCGATGGCGTCAAAGGCGGCATCGAGGGCGTCGCTGCCCTCGACTCCCGGCGCAGTGTGCTGCCCGAGGGCCTCGAGATAGGGGGTAATGGCGGCCGCCGCCGCCGCAAGCTCGTAATTCGGGTTGCCCGGCTCGAGCTTCTTCGGCACTGCATCGATGAAGTGGTGATACTGCGGGGGCAGCGCTTCAAGGTGGGCGCGGCGCCCCCATAGCACGCCCTGATGGGGGCCGAAGGTCTTATAGAGAGAAAAAGCGAGGTAATCGATGGGCAGGCGGGCCACGTTGATCCGCCGATGCGGGGCGTAGGCCACCGCGTCCACGGCAAGCTGGGCCCCCGCCCCCTGCACCCGCTCGCCAATGGCCTCCAGGGGCATCGCCTGGCCCAGAATGTTCGACGCCCAAGTGACGGCGACGAGGCGCGTTTTGGGCCCGAGAAGCGCGTCAAGATCCTCCAGCCGCGGCACCCGGGTCTTGGGGTCAAGCGCCCAAAAGCGGAAGGTCACGCCGCGCTCCCCCAGCACCTGCCAGGGGCCGATATTCGATTCATGATCAAAGACGGTAAGGATCACCTCATCGCCCGGGGCGAACTGCGGAGCCAAGGCCCGGGCCAGGAGCTGGAAGCCTCCCGTGGTCGACGGCGTAAACACCACTTCCTCAGGTTCCGATGCGCCAATCAGGCGTGCCAGGGCTGCGCGATGGGACGCCAAGGCGTCAGCAGCGGCCTGGGACCGGGGATAGGTGCCGCCGGTTTGGACATTGGAATGACGGAGATAAGCCGCCATTGCGTCCAGGGACGCCTCAAGAATCTGCGTACCGCCGGCGTTATCGAAGTACGCCCAGCCGTCGTCTAGGCCACAAAAGGCCCCACGGGCGAAGGCAAGGGGGAAGGTCATGGTTCGCTAGGCTCCTCTTGGACAGCGCCCGGGGTCAGGAAAGCCCGAACCCCTGCCGGGGCCTCGGGGCCAAAAAAACGGGCCGCGGGCAGGGGCGTGGTGAGCTGACCCTCCCGAAGCAGCGCCACAGCATCGGCCCAGTGTTCGGCGAAGGCAAGGTCGTGGGTGACGGTCAGCAAAGCCACCCCCCGGGCCGTAAGGGCGCGAAGCACCGCGCCCAGGCTCGCAGTGCGCTCGGGATCGAGCGCGGACGTGGGTTCATCAAAGAGGAGTACGGCGGGCCTCAGCGCCAGGGCCCGGGCAATGGCGACCCGCTGCTGCTGCCCCCCGGAAAGGGCGCGAGGCTTCTTATGCGCAAAGGCTTCCAGGCCGACCTGGGCGAGGGCGTCCCACGCTCGAACTTCCGCTTCCCTCGCGCCCAGCCCCTGTGCCGCACGCAGGGCCAGGGTGACGTTGCCGAGCGCATCAAGATGAGGGAAGAGGCGAAAATCTTGGAAAACGAGGCCCAGCCCGGCGGTGGGATCGGCGAGGGTCAGCGTACCCTCATCCAGCGCTTCCAGCCCCATAAGGCACCGAAGAAGCGATGACTTCCCGGCGCCGGAGGGACCCAGGAGGCAAAGGTGCTCGCCTTGGGCGAGGGTGAGGGACAGGTCGGTGAAAAGCTCATCGGCCCCGAAAGCTTTACGCGCCCCTGTAAGGCTTAGCACGACGGCGCTCACGAGGGCCGTCCCAGGCGCCGCTCAAGGCGGCGCACCATGGCCACCAGGGGTAATAGAATCAGTAAGTACAGCCCCGCAGCGGCGATGAGGGGCGTGGGGTTCGCCTCGAGGGCCTGAGCCTGGGTCGCCTGCTTCAGCAGGTCCGGCATGGCGACCACGGAGGCCAAGGCCGTGTCCTTCAGCACGTTAATGCTGTTTCCCGTTAGGGGCGGAATCACCAGGCGGAACGCCTGGGGCAGCACGATTAGGCGCAGAATCTGCGGAAAGGTCAGCCCGAGCACCCGCCCCGCTTCGCTTTGCCCATGGGGTACGGCTTCGATGCCCGCGCGCACGATCTCCGAGGTGTAGGCGCTGGATACGGCGGCCAGCGCCAAGGTTGCGGAGGCAAAGGCGCTGAGGGAAAGACCCACAAAGGGCAGCGCGTAATAGACCAGAATGAGGAGCACAAGCACGGGCAAGGCCCGGAATACATCCACATACGCCCGCACCAGGGCGCGCAGGGGCGCAGGGCCGTAGAGTCCGAGAAGGGCGAGGGCCAACCCGCCTAGCCAGCCCAGCACGATGCTCAGGGCCCCCAGCTGAAGGGTCAAAAGGAGCCCCTCCCATAGCAGGGGCCAGGCCCGCAGCAGCACCTCGCCATTAAAAAAGGTCTCGAGCATGGCTAGGGGGCTTGCGGGCGAGGGAGGACGGTAACCGTGCTGCTTCCCGGCGCCGGCGCCTGCCCAAACCATTTCTCGTGGAGCGCAGCCAGGGTCCCATTACGTTTCAGTTCGCCGAGGGCCGCATCCAGCGGTTCGAGTACCGCGCTGTCCTTAGCCAGCATGAGGGCGTAGCGCTCGCCGGTCTCGATGCGCTCGGCGATGCGTAGGAAGGGCTTATCCTTGGCGTAGTACAAAAGGGAAGGAATATCGGAAAGATAGGCATCGATGCGCCGGCTCTGGAGATCGAGCATCGCCGGCGCCAAGCCCTCGTAGCGCGCCAAGGACCCGATGCCGTAGCGCCCCTGGGCCGCCGTGGCCCAGATATCCCCTGTGGAGCCCGTATCCACGCCCACCCGCCGGCCCCTCAGGTCCTCGAGGCTTTGCACGGGGCTGGCCTTCAGCACCGTGAGGGACTGGTCGCTGTCGTAAAAGGGTTGGGTAAAGGCGACCTGACCCAGGCGCTGGGGCGTTACGGAAATGGAGGATGCCGCCACGTCGATGCGCCCGGACTGCACGGCGGCGAAGAGGCCGTTAAAGGGAATATTGCGAAGCTCTAGGTCCCGACCCAGGGCCTCCGCGAGGGCCCGGGCAAGATCGATCTCGAAACCCACGTATTGGCCGTCCCGCGCCTGGAACTCCCAGGGCACGTTGCCGATGTTCGCCCCCACCACCAGCGGCTCCGCCCGGCCGCTTTGGCCCGCGATGAAAAGCCCGAGGAGAAGCAGGGACCACGCCCCGCGCCGAAAGGTCACGCCCACCCTGCTCTCCATTCCCTTTTTCCTTAGCCCGAGCCTAACACCAATTGGGCCTAGCCCTCCCCCGTAGCCAGGGCTTCGAGCTCCATCCAGCGCTCGATGCGCGCCTCCAGCGTCGCTTGAAGCTCGGCCAAGGTTGCTAGGGCGGCCTCTGCTTCGGCGCGGTCTCGGGAGAAGAGGTCGGGGTCGCTCACGGCCACCTGCCGTGCTTCCACCTCACCCTCAAGCCGTTCGATTTCTTCGGGCAGGGCCTCAAGCTCGCGCTTCAGCTTGTAGCTGAGCTTGACCGGAGCTTTTTCAGGGGTCTGAGCTGCGGCCGGCGGCGGCGTTACCCCGGGCGCGATGGCCTCTGCCCGGGCCTCGTTCGCGAAGCCCGATTCCGCGACCCGCAGGGTGCGTCCCCGGCGCTTCCAGTCCCCATAACCGCCGACATATTCCTCCACCCCGCTCGCTTCAAAAACGAGAATGCTGGTGACCACGTTATCGAGGAAGGCGCGATCGTGGCTCACGACGATGAGAGTGCCGTCGAAGGCCAGCAGCTGCTCCTCGAGCACCTCCAACATCTCCAGATCAAGATCATTCGTGGGCTCATCGAGTACCAGAAGGTTATGGGGCTTGGTAAAGAGCTTGGCCAGGAGCACCCGATTGACCTCGCCCCCGGAAAGATGGCGAATCTCCGTGCGCGCCCGTTCCGGGGTGAAAAGAAAGCCCTGGAGGTAGCTATAGATATGGCGATCAACGCCGCCGACGGTGACCGTATCCCGGCCCTCGGCAACATTGAAGGCAATGGACTGATCCCAGCGGAGCCCCTCGCGGGTTTGATCAAAGTAGCCCACGGACAGCTGCGTACCCCGGCGGACCGAGCCCCCCTCGGGCGAAAGATTCCCCAGGAGAATCCGCAGCAACGTCGTTTTCCCCACGCCGTTGTTGCCGACGATGCCGATGCGATCCCCGCGGAGCACTTCCAGATCAAAGCCCTTGAGCAGCGTTCGCCCCGCAAAGGCCTGGGTGAGGCCTTGAGCTTCCAGCACGCGCTTGCCCGAAGCCTCCCCGGAGGAGAGGGCCACCTCCGCCCGCCCCTGGCGCTGCACCCGCTCCGCCCGGGTGCGCCGGAGGGCCTCCAGGGCCCGGACGCGCCCTTCGTTGCGCGTGCGCCGGGCCTTGATGCCCTGGCGAATCCAGGCTTCCTCCTGGGCTAAGCGCTTATCGAAGAGGGCCTCCGCTGCAGCCTCCGCTTCTAGCGCCTGCGCTTTCAGTCGGAGGTAGTCCGCGTAGCCTCCGGGCCAGCTCTGCACCACGCCACGATCGATTTCCACAATGCGCGTGGCGAGGCGCTCCAGAAAGGCACGATCGTGCGTGATGAAGACCACGGTGCCAGCGAACCCGAGGAGCACCCCCTCGAGCCAGGCGATGGTGGCCAGATCCAGATGGTTAGTGGGCTCGTCGAGGAGCAAGAGCTCGGGCTTAGTGACCAGGGCCCGGCCCAGGGCCACGCGCCGCCGCCACCCCCCGGAGAGTTCTTCCATGCGGGCGTTTCCGGGTAAGGACAGCTGGGATAGCACCGCCTCCACCTGCTGCTCCGGCTGCCACCCCTCCATGGCGTCCAGCTCCGCCTGAAGCGTCGCCAGCTTGTCGAGATCCGCAGCCTCCGGCGCTTCCGCGCTCAGCGCCTCCAGCGCCGCCAAGCGCTCAAACTGCGGTGCCAGCGCCTCTCGGAGATAGGCCCGCACGGTCAGCGCGCTTTCCTCCGGCAGGGCCTGGGGCAAGGTGCTGACCCGGAGCCCAGTTCGGGATTGCACGGTTCCGCTGTCGGGCACGAGTTCCCCGCTCAGGATCTTGAGGAGCGTCGACTTCCCGGCCCCGTTGCGGCCGATGAGGCAGACCCGCTCTCCAAGCTCCAGAGCAAAGCTGGCGCCCTTCAAGATCGCGCGGTCTCCAAAGTGGATGGAGAGCGCGTCGCAGCGAACGAGGCTCAAGAGGCACTTCCGCGACGACTCAGGGGCGCACCAAAACGATACCCCTCCCCTCGAACGGACACGATCAGCCGGGCCTCATCGAGGCCCTCGAGCTTCTTCCGTAGCCGGCTCAAGGCCGCAGGAAGGCGGTTCGAGGCGCGCGCGGGCTCGTCCTCTCCCATGGCCGAAGCCAGCGCTTCTCCGCTCACCGGAGCCTCGACCCCCTCACAAAAGGCCGCCACCATGGCCGTTTCCAAAGCGCTCAGGCGCACCGTGCGCCCCCGGGGAGAAACCAGGAGCTGCGCCTGTTCATCCAGCGTCCAGAGGGGCTCCATGCTCCCGCCAGCGCGGCGAGCGACGCTACGGATAACCGCCTCCAGCTCCTTAAATTCGACCGGCTTCACCAGGTAAGCATCCGCGCCTTCCCGCCATCCCAATAGTCGATCTCCGGGGCCGCTGCGCGCCGTCAACATCACGATGGCCATATCGGGACGCTGGGTCCGGAGGGCTCGCGTAATCTCGAGGCCATCAATGTCGGGCAAGCCCAGATCGAGAATCACGACCTCAGCGGTAGAGCCGAGAAGACCGGGTAGCACATCGTACCCATCACTCTCGAACACCACGGAAAAGCCCGCATGATCAAGGAAGAACAAAAGGTCTTCGCGAAGAGAGGCTTCATCCTCCACCACGGCGCAACGAAGGTTTGCCATTAAGGCGCCCCCTTAGGTAACCAAAGCACCAGCTCTACCCCCTCAGAAAGGCCTGGGCGAAAGGCCACCGAGCCCCCATGGCTTTCCACAATACGGCGAACCAAGAAAAGCCCCAGCCCCAACCCTCTGGTTTTACCCTGGGCGGCGCCCCGGGTGTATTTCTCAAAGATCCTCTCGCGCTCATCCTCTAAAAGTGGCGCCCCCTCATTTTGAATGGAAAGGGCGTAGCCAGCCACCGCATTACGTATTTCGGCATAAGCCGTAAGATGCACCGCAGCGCCCCGAGGTGAGTAGCGAACGGCATTCTCAAGCCCATTGAGGAGCGCGAAGCTCAGCAAACGTGCATCCCCGCGGAGGAAAAGGAAATCTTGGTCCGGCAGGGCCTGATGGATGCGCTCGCGCTCGCCCTCAGGAAGCAGCAAGAGTGTCTGAAAAATCAGCTCCCCCAAACTCATACGGTCCCGCTGGAGTTCCAGGTTTCCGCCCCGGTCCCGCTCCGCCGTGAGCTCGAGGAGGAGCGATAACCGATCTGCAGCGCTCTGAAGCGTGCTGAGCCTCCGGGCCTCCCGGGGACCAAGGCCCCCATCGGCCTCCGCCGCGGCGGACAGCCCTTGCCGGCTCTGCTGAACCAAAGCGAGAGGGCCTTCTACCGCATCGGCGAGGGCCGCAATCAGGCTATTTCGCAGCGCTTCGCGCGCCTTCTCGGCCTTCTGAACTTGCGCTGCTGCCCGGGCTTGGCGCTCACTTTCTAAAATGCGCCGCCGGTAGGCTTGCGCACGAAGGCCGGAGCCAATATTAAAGATCACCATGACACAAATTTGGCTGGCCGCCAGTAGGTGGGTGCTCCGCTCGCTGTAGGAGCCCACGGCCAGCACTTCGTAGATCTGCGCCAAAAAAATCAATGGGTAGATGGCAAGGGCTCCGGCCATCAGCCGTTCCTCTCCCGGTAACCGCCAGCGCCGACCAATTTCCCGAACCAGAGGGATGAAACCCAGGAGCGCGTAGGCCTGCAGAAGTGGCGCGAGGACCTTGTAACCTCCGACCAGGGAGGCCAGCGCAGCAAACACTCCCAAGCCCGCGCCAACCCAGGCCACCCGATAAAACCCCGGGTAGCGTTCGCGAAAGCCTAGGATCGCGGAAAACACTGCCCAGCTTGCTGAAGTAAGAAGGCAGGCCAGAACCAACTGCAGGGGATGCCCCCATGACGACCGGTCCTGAAGGAGATACCGGCCTAGCAGGCCATCCATAGCCGCCCAGTGCAGGCCAATGATCAGCAAATAGCCGACGAAGACCGCAAAGAACGTATTTCGGAAGAGGAGGAGGTAGACCAGGTTTACGGAAAAAAAGAGAATGACCAGCCCATACCGAAAGCCGAGGGCCAGGTAATCTTGATGCGCCTGGGCTTGCAGTGCAGATTCGGGCCATAGCGTCAGAATCCCCTGAAGCGGTCCTTCGGACTCCACGGCGAGAAGAAAAGCGTTGCGCCCCGAAGGAAGGGTTAGGGGAAACAGGGGAAAACGATAGGGAACCGCCGCTTCTTGGAGCTTTATGCGATCACCTTGAACCCCCATACGATGCCACGCACCAGCCCCATCCTGGGTGTAGAGCGTCAGCCGATCGAGGGAGGGAGGGCGCACTTCTAAAAGCCTGAACTGATCCTGGGCTTCGAGATTGTCCACCTCGAAGTACAGCCACGCCACGCCGTCAACATAGCCCAGGCCCAGGGGCCCAGGCAGGGACTCAAAGGCGCCCTGCGCCCGGACAGCTAAGGCTTCGGCCAGGGAAGCCTCCCCCGACCGGTCAAGCCAATGCGTCAGATGGCCGTCGCTCAGCACCAGCGGGCCTTCCCCTGAAAGGGAAGGGGGCGGGAGCCCTCGGTCTGCCGAAAACGCGTCGGCACACAGAAACCAGGCAAAGCACCCCAGAAGGCACCACAGCAGCGCAGGCGCCGTCTTCATGATGCTGCTCCGGGAAAAAACGCCCGCACCTGCAGGGCTCGAGACGGCCAAAGGCAGCCTACGGACAGCTCCACCCCATAGCTTTCAAGGACCGCTGTCGGCAAGGCGACCCCGGAGAACACCACATCCGCTCCCCCCGGCCCCTGATGATCCCCGATCATCAGCACGCCAGCGCGGCTCCCGGGTTCGGAGGGCGCGAGGGTCACGTCCCACTGCCCCGCATTCTCCGCCCCCACCCAGAGCAGAACGGCGATCCCATGAACCACCGAAGGCGGGCCCAAAACCTGGAGCCCGGGCGCGTCCAGAGTCAGCGCGATGCGCTCTTGGAGCGCAGGGGGGAGAAGCGCCCGGGCCTCCTCAAAAACATCCCCCACCATCCGAGGCGAAGGATCTCCCTCCCCCTGGCCTCGGCGCTCATCGTCCAGATCGACAGCGAGGGTAAACACCAGCTTCAGCTGGGCCACCGCATCCCTTAGCGCTTCCAGCCAGCGAATCCGGAGACGATATTGCTTACGGCTACTGTGCTCCGCGAGAAGCTCCAGCACCTGCCGGGAGGAATCGATCTGAGCCACCGGCGTACGAAGCTCATGGGCGAGGAGCGCGAGGAGCCTTGCTCGATCTTCCCTTGCCCCCGCCGCGAGTCTTCGCTCTTCCTGCAATTCTTCCCGTTCTGCCTGAGCCTTCGCAAAAGCCATTCGCATGGACAAGGAGCGAACCACCAAGGCTGCTTGAAAGGCAACGAGGAAAACCATGAGGGGACCCAGGCGAGCTAATATCTCGGTGCCCGCCAGCCAAAGAACGCCCAGGTTCCGCAGGACAATCATCAAGGTAATGAGCGCATAGGCACCAATGGCCAACGCGACGGCTCGGGAGGCGACATCCCCTTGGCGCCAGAGGCGACGCATGACCACAGGGGCCAGTAGAAAGGCCACCAAGGACAGCGCGTGGATAAGGGGACCCACGTGGCGATAGAAGCCGAGGACCGTCAGCACCGTGCCCCCGAGCCCCATGGCCACCGCAAACCGCCCGATATGATAGAAAATGCGGTGATAGCGATGGGCCTCGAAGAGCACCATGAAAAAGACCCACATGGACGCCGAATAGAGGCAAACCAGCACGCCCCCGGCGCGGCTCCCCCAGCGCGGAGCCTCGGGGAAGACCCACTCCGCGAGGAGCCCCGAGGGGGCAGACCATTGAAGCGTGGCCACCACCGCCGCCAAGGCGAAGACGCCCTCCAGCACCGTGCGGCGCCGAAGAAAAACAAAGGCGTTTAAAAAGGCGATGGCAGCGGCAATCCCCAAGAGGATCCCATCGGCCCAGTAAAGCTTATAGCTGAAGGCTTGAAAGGCTTCGGGCTTCCAGAGCACGGGCGCTGCGGCGAGATCACTTTCCGAGGCCAGGCGCAGGAACAGGTCGTACCGTCCGGGCGCCAGGAAAACGGGGAGAACATGTCCCCGGTGGGGGATCGCCTTCACGCGTTGGGGCAACAAATCTCCGCCAGAACGATGCTGCCAAAGGCCGTCGGGGCCCCGATAGTAAAGATCAAGCTGATCGACGTAAGCTGGATACAGTTCCAGCCAACGCTCGCCCCCCGCCCCAGGCCCAACCTCAAGGGCGCCGTGCAGCCACGCCGCCCCGGACTTGAAACCCAGGGCCAGCGACCCCGGAAGCGAACGGAAAGCGCCTGCCTCAAAGGCCCTGACCGCTTCCGGCAGCGACGCCTCCGCGCTCGGGTCCTCCCAGACAGAAAGGCTTCCATCGCTCAGGCCTTGGCGAGGGGTCTCAGGATCAAGCTGCATGGGAGCACCCTGCGCACCTGCCACCCATAAGCAAAGGAGGCAGGCCACGGCACACCATACCCACCCCCGCTGCCATGGTTCCTCTGACTGGTGCACGGACCTCTCCCTTCCTATTGCAAGGCTTCCGGCAACCAGAGCTGGACGCGCTGCATCCCCTCCTCCGCCGGGAGCCAACGAAAACCGCCACCATAGGCTTCAAATACGGAGCGGACGAAGGTCGTGCCGCTGAACCGTTCGCCCTCCAAAGATCGGGGCGCTGTGAGGATGAGGACGACTTGCGGGAGGCCACGCTCATTCCGCTCCCCCGTGACACTAAGCGTCAAAGCGCTGTCTCGGGGTGAAACCTCCGCCATCCCCTCTAGCAAGTTTAGCAGCGCAAAGCCCAGCTCACGTGCATCGGCGCGCACCTGTGCCTCCGGCGCGGCGAGATCAATGCGTAGGCGCCCGCGCAGCACCGGACCGCAAAGCGCTTCCAAGTCCTTGAGAAGCAAATCGACGGAAAGGGTTGAAGGTGGAACGCCTACCGCTTCCTGCCGCTCGCGATCTAATGACAAGGTGAACAGTAGCTTGAGCCGCTCCGTAGCCTGGCGAATCGCGGCAAGTCGGGCCTGACGAGCTTCCGGCTTCGCATCCGGCGTTCTCTCGAGGAGTTCAAGCACCTGCCGAGCCGCGTCGATCTTCGCTACCGGGGTGCGCAGCTCACGAGCGATGAGCTGGAGCAAGCGCGTGCGCTCCTCAAAAAGCCCATGCTCAGCCTCCGCTCGGGCGAGGACGCGCTGGCCCTCAGCGGCCTTGAATAGAAGATAGGCTGAGAACATCCCCACATAGACCATAGCCGTAGCGGCCTGGGCGTAAGTCAGCGCCTCGCTAAAAGGAAGGACCCCTAGGGCAAACAGCATGGTAAGAACCAGGCTCAAGATAAGGCTGGCATAAGAGAACACCTGAAAGCGATTAAGCGTACTGCCTCCACGCCACAGCCTGAGGGCCACAAAGGGCGCTCCGCCGATAAAGAGGAGGGAGTAAAGCTGCACCCAGAAGGACAACGTCTGATAGTAACCAAAGGGAGAGAGCAGCAAGGCCACCGCAGAAAAGGCAACGCCTCCCTGGCTCACTCGATAGAACCAAGGGTGATAACGACGAAGCTCCAACAGCCGAGCGAAGAACCACCACGCAAAAAGAGAAACGGAAAGCGCAAAGAGTCCCGTTAATTGGTCCGCAAGGGCTGGGGCCTGCGGCAGTACTAAATGATTGAGCAGGCCCCAAATAGAAACGTTATTGAGGCCATGGGACAAAATCGAACCGGCGAACAGAAGCACAAGCCCATCTCGAAGCGTGATCGCGAGCGCCACTGCGCCCAGGAGGGCCGCCAGTAGAAACCCAAAATACACGCCGGCCCGGAGATAGGTGATTTGAAACCGGGCGTCCAGCGCCGGCGACGTCCACAGCTTCACCATGGCCGCAATCAAGCCTTTGGCTTCAACACGCAGAAAGAATTGATGCTCCCCGGGGGCCAAGGCGAGGCGGAAAACATGGTTCCGATAGGCTAATTCACGATTACTGAGCGGGAAGATATCCCCCCCCGTTCTATGGTCGAGGGCACCGGTAGGATCGAAATGGTAGAGGTCGAAGCGATCAATATAGGGCGGGGCCAATTCTAGCCAGCGATCCTGCACGGGGCCCTCAGGCACCCGCAGGGAAAAGGTCAGCCAGGCAGCCTCGGGCACATAGCCAAGGCCCAGGTTTCCAGGGATAGGTGAGAAAGCCCCAGCCCCTTGCGCCGCCCGAGCCTCCTGCAACGTTGCCTCCCGCGAGGGGTCACGCCAAAGGTTCAGGTGCCCCTTGAAATCCTGGAAGCCCTCGTCGCTTAAAAAGAGCGCCCCGCCCGCAGCACGAGCCCCCGGGGTAAGGCAGACGAGCAAAACAATCGTTAAGGGCAACCACCGTCGCATGAAGGCGTCCTTTCCTTTCACAGGGCTAGTCTACCGCGTCCAAGAGTTTTCGCGAGGCGCACTTCGTGCGAGGCTAGGCCCGTCAATTCACCGTGGAGAGAGACATGAGCGAAGAACAAGCGATCATCGTGGAGCGCCGGGGCCGCGTGATGGTGATCACCCTGAACCGGCCCGACGCTATGAACGCAATAAATGGCGCCCTGTCCAATGGGCTCTGGAATGCCATCCAGGAACTGGATAGCGACGATAGCCTGGTGGCCGGCGTTATCACCGGTAGCGGCCGCGCCTTTTGCGCCGGCATGGATTTGAAAGCCTTTGCCCGGGGCGAAGACATCGGCCCCCTGAATAAGTTTGTCCGCAGCGGCGCTGAAAAGCCCCTCATCGCGGCGGTGAACGGCTTCGCCCTCGCCGGGGGCTGCGAGATCATGCTCACCTGCGACCTCATCGTCGCCGCCAAGGGCGCCAAGATCGGCATTCGGGAGGTAAAGGTGGGGCTCTTCGCCGCCGCTGGGGGCGTGTTCCGCCTACCCGCGCGGGTGGGCTACGCCAAGGCCATGGAAATGGCCCTAACCGGAGAGCCCATTACGGCCGAGGAAGCCATGGATGCGGGGATGCTTAGCGCCCTCACCGAACCCGGCGAAGCCCTGGACGCCGCTATCGCCCTCGCAGAGCGCATCGCCGAGAACGCCCCCCTGGCCGTGAAGGCCTCCAAGAGCCTAGTGCGGTCCGCCGCTATGGGCATCGAAGAAGACAAGCTTTGGGAAATGCAGATCCCCTGGCAGCAAAAGGTTTTCACCTCCAACGACGCCAAGGAAGGGCCAAAGGCCTTCGCCGAGAAGCGGGCCCCGAACTGGACCGGGACCTGAGCCTCCCGTCGACCTGGCAAAAGGGGCGCCGCGGCGCCCCTTTTTTGTGATCCCTAGGCCAACGCTAGAGGGGATCGCCCCCCAGCACCGCCGGAGTTTCGCAATAGGTCGTGAGGATGAAGCGCTGATGCGCTTCAATGCGCGGCGACATCACCTCAGCCACCGCCGGCAGCTTTGCGTTGGCCTCGAAGAACTGCAGCATGCCCTGGTTCTGCTTGGTGACGGGCATGATGGAGGGAGGCGCGGGGCAAACGGCCATACTCATGGTGGCCCAGTAGATATCCGCCGCAGAGAGCGCATCCCCTACCAGATAGGCCGAGCCGCGAGCTTCTTGAGCCGCGAGGCGCTCGTCTAACAGCTTGAGCACCGCGCCGACCTTTTCTGGCGCCGCGGCGCTCGCCGCCTCGCTGTAGCCGTACTTCCGGCCCAGCGGGCCGTCATTGAGGATACGCATGTTCCACACCAGCCCATCTTCCCCCAGGATGATGGCGGAGAGGCCATAAACCTCCGCCCGCAGCGCGTAATCGTCGGGAATCAGCTTAGGGCTGTCCGGGGCGCCGATCTGCTCAGCCAAGGCCAGCTGCTCCGTCCACACATTCCGGGGCCGCTCTTCGTTGTGGAACATGGTAGGCAAGCTGGTTTGGCTGGTGAGCTCATAGAGCCGGGCCTGCCGGTCCTGCCCCGTCGCCTTGTCGATGCCCATCATGGGATGAAGGGCACGAATAATCGGAATTTTTTTGACGTAGCAGAGGTTCTTTAGCGCCTCAGCATAGAGCGCCTGGAGCCCCGGAATAAAGGTGATGCGGGTGCCCGTCTTCATCGCCGCAGCGTCTTCAAGAGATACAAATTCTGGTGCTGTCATTGCTTCGCCCCCCTCGTTTTGGAGTCACCATCCTAGCGAAAGACTACGGTTTTATTGTCATAGACGAAAACCCGATGCTCGGCGTGCAGGCGGACCGCTCGCGCTAGAGCCATGGTTTCCGTATCCCGCCCCGCCGTCGCAAGCATCTTCGGCGTATAAGTGTGGTCCACGGGCTGTACGGCCTGCTCAATGATTGGGCCTTCGTCGAGGTCTGCTGTCACGTAGTGCGCCGTCGCCCCAATCAGCTTCACCCCGCGCTCATGGGACTGATGATAGGGCTTCGCGCCCTTAAAGCCCGGCAGGAAGGAATGATGGATATTGATGGCGCGCCCATAGAGGAAGTCACAGAGATCGTCGGAAAGGATCTGCATGTAGCGCGCAAGCAACACCAGCTCCGTCCCGGTCTCCCTGATGATCTCCTTGAGGGCGTGCTCCTGCGCCGCCTTTCGCTCCCGCGTCACCGGTAGATAGACGAAGCGGATCCCTTCCCGTTCGACGTCGCCGCGGCAGGTGAGGTGGTTCGACACCACGGCGGTCACCTCGATGGGGAGCTCCCCCTTTCGAATCCGGTAGAGAAGATCAGACAGGCAGTGGTCGATCTTGCTCACCATGATGAGGGTCTTCAGGGGCTCAGCATTGCGATGGAAGGCCCACTCCATGGAGAAGGCCTCAGCAAGCATCGGGAACCCCGCCTCTAGGGTTTCAAGGGTGCTATCGCCCTCCGTGACCCGCCCCACGGCGCGAAGAAAGAAGCGCCCGGAGCACTCGTCATCGAACTGATGGAGCTCAGAAAGATAGCAGCCCCGGTCAAAGAGATAAGTGGTCACCGCAGCCACGATCCCGCTGCTCGCGGGGCAGGTCACGGTAAGCGTGAAGTCATCGGCCATGGCCGGCAGTTCCTTTATGAAAGCGGCGGCGATTATGAGTGGCCGGCACCTCCGGGTCACGGCCTTCTAGGACCGCAGGCGCACCCATAGCCCGCCCAGCCCCAGGGCAACAGCCCCTGCGAGCACGCCCACTGCGCCTTCCAGCAGCATGGAAAGCCAAAAGACGCCGGTACCGACGGTGGCGAGGACTCCCTCGAGCCCGTGCGCAAGGACCGGCACGCCGTGCAGCAAGATGCTCCCCCCAACCAAAAACATCGCCGCTGTTCCCAGAACGGACAGCGCGCGCATGAGCCAGGGGGCAAAGGCCAGGATCGTTCGTCCAAGGGCCTGGGCCAGGATGGAGGTCTTCGCCTTGAGCAGCGCCAGGCCAAGATCATCGAGCTTCACAATGGCGGCGACCACGCCGTAGACCCCAACGGTGGCTGCGAGGGCCACCAAGGAGAGGGTTAGGGCGCGGGGCACCAGGGGCAAGGCCTGAACCGTCCCAAGCACAATCACGACGATTTCCGCGGAGAGGATGAAGTCCGTGCGGATGGCGCCGCGAATCTGCGCCCGCTCCTCCGCGAGCAGCGCCGCCGCGCTCTCCTGCGCTGCCGAAGAGACTGTCTGTCGATGGCTCCGCTCCCCTTCCCGGTCCTGTCCCCAGAAGCTCGCGAGCTTGCCCGCGCCCTCGTAACAGAGAAACAACCCTCCAAGCATCAGAAGGGGCGTCACCAGCATGGGAAGAAAGGCGCTTAAGAGGAGCGCCAGCGGCACCAGAATGAGCTTATTGAGGAAGGAACCCCGGGCCACGGCCCAGACCACGGGCAGCTCCCGCCGCGCATCGACGCCGCTGACCTGTTCCGCATTCAAGGCCAAATCGTCGCCGAGCACCCCGGCGCTCTTCTTGACGGCCACCTTAGAGTAAACCGCTACGTCGTCCAGTAGCGTGGTGATGTCATCCAGCAGTGCCAACAAGCCCGTGGCTGCCATGCGATGGTCTCCCTCTACGCGTCACCGAATCGAGCGCTTCCGGTGCAAGCTACCATCGGCCGTCCTCTCCCACCAAAGCCTGCCCGGCAGCATTAGCGCAAATGTAACCTTGACTTCTCATTAGCCGAATGAGAGGTTTGCGTTACATTTTTAGGAGGTTGATTCATGGGCGAATGGATTCCGCTTGCGGGCATGCTGACGGGCATCATCATCCCCGTCGCGGTATTTATCTGGCAGTACTACGAAGGAAAGGGAAAGCGCGAAACCGCGCTGGAAATTGCCAAGCACCTCGAGGATCCGCGGAAGGTCGAGGAGCTGCTTCGGCTGTTTGAAGAGCGCAAGGGCGAGCCCATCGACTATCGCCGAGGGGGCGTGATCGCCCTTTCCGTCGGCATCGGGCTCTACCTTCTCGGCGCCACCGCCCTGGGGCCCCTGCTCAAGGGGGCAGGCCTACTGGTCGGGACCATTGGCATCGGCACCTTCGTTGCGGGCACGCTCTTCCCCAACACCGGCGCCGAACTCACCAGCGCCGTGGAACGTTACGAGGAGCCGTAGCCTTGGGACGGCACCATGCGAAGCTCCTAAACACCCTGGAGGCGCGGCGAAAGGCCGCCGGCCTGACCCAGCAAGCGCTGTCGGAAGCGGCGGACGTATCGCGCAAAAGCATCAATGCAATTGAGAACGGCATCTACATCCCCTCCACGGTCCTCGCGCTCAAAATCGCAAGGACCCTAGGATGTCGCGTTGAAGAGTTATTCACCTTGCCCGAGGGCTGAGGGTTGAGAACTGGCTGCGGAGTTAGCCGCCCCTATTCCCACTCAATGGTGGCCGGCGGCTTCGAGCTCACGTCATAGGTAACGCGGGAGATGCCGGAAATCTCATTGATGATACGGTTGGAGACGGTCTCAAGGAGCTCGTAGGGTAAATGCGCCCAGCGGGCCGTCATAAAGTCGATGGTTTCCACGGCCCGCAGGGCCACAACGTATTCGTAGCGCCGCGCGTCGCCCACCACGCCCACGGATTTCACGGGCATAAACACCGTAAAGGCTTGGCTCACCTTTTCGTACCACCCAGCGGCGCGGAGCTCCTCGATAAAGATCGCGTCCGCTTCCCGCAGGAGATCCGCGTAGGGCTTTTTAATTTCCCCAAGAATGCGCACGCCCAGCCCAGGGCCCGGGAAGGGATGGCGGAAAATGAGCCGCTCGGGCAAGCCTAGCGCCAGACCAATCCGCCGAACCTCATCCTTGAACAGCTCCCGCAGGGGTTCAACCAGCTCGAGCTTCATGCGCTCGGGAAGGCCGCCCACATTGTGGTGAGACTTAATGACATGGGCCTTGCCAAACTTGGAGGCCGCGGACTCGATCACGTCAGGGTAGATGGTGCCCTGAGCGAGGTACGCAACTCCCTCAAGCTTGGCCGCTTCCCGCTCGAACACTTCGATGAAGGTCTCGCCAATGATCTTCCGCTTGCGCTCCGGATCGCTTTCCCCGGCCAGCTTGCCCAGGAACTCCTCTTCCGCATCCACGCGAATAATGTTCAGGGCGAGGCTGTCATCAGCGGCCTGGCGGAAGGCCTCCATGACCTCATCGCCTTCCTTCAGGCGAAGCAGGCCGTTATCGACGAAAACACAGACGAGCTGATCGCCGATCGCGCGGTGCAGCAGGGCCGCCACCACGGAGGAATCCACGCCGCCGGAGAGGCCCAGCAGCACCTTGCCCGACCCCACCTGCTGGCGCACGGTCTCGATGGCGTCGTCCACGATATTGGCGGCGGTCCACAGCGCCTGGCAGCCGCACACTTCCCGCAGGAAGCGGCGAAGCATGGCTTCCCCCTGCTTCGTATGGGTGACTTCAGGATGAAACTGCACGCCGTAGAAATGGCGAGTCGGGTCGGCCATGGCCGCGATGGGCGCATTGGGCGATTGGCCACTGTGCTGGAAGCCCGGAGGGAGGGCGGACACCCGGTCCCCATGGCTCATCCACACGTCATAGTCCGCATCGCCGTGGTCCACGGGATCGCCGAGGAAAGCATCCGCCGCGATCCGGGTCACCCGGGCGTGGCCAAACTCGCGCTCGTCCGAGGGCTCCACCGCCCCGCCCAGCTGAAGCGCCATGGTCTGCATGCCGTAGCAAATGCCGAGCACAGGCACGCCCAGCTCAAAAACGATGCCTGGGGCCCGGGGCGTTTCTTCCAGGGTTACGCTTTCGGGACCGCCGGAGAGGATGATGCCGCGCGGTGCCCGGTTGACGATTTCCACCTCGGGAATATCAAAGGGCAGGATTTCGCAAAAGACCCCGAGCTCCCGCACCCGGCGCGCGATGAGCTGGGTGTACTGGGATCCAAAATCGAGGACCAGGATCCGCTCCTGGTGGATATCGTGGCTCATGGCGGCTCTCGTTTAGCCCTAGCGGGTCGGGTAGTTCGGCGCTTCCTTCGTGATGCTGACCCCGTGCACGTGGCTTTCCGCCATGCTCGCCGAGGTCACCTGCACGAACTGGGGTCGGGTGCGCATGATGGTCATATCCGGAGATCCGGTGTACCCCATAGAGGCCCGAAGGCCACCCATGAGCTGATGCACGATGCTGCCCATGGCGCCCTTGTAGGGAACGCGGCCCTCAATGCCTTCCGGCACCAGCTTAGACGCATCCCGCTCCGTGCCCTGGAAGTACCGGTCCGAGGAGCCGTGGGCCTGATCCATCGCGCCGAGGGACCCCATGCCCCGATAGGCCTTATAGGTACGACCCTGGTAAAGCTCCACCTCCCCGGGCGCCTCATCGGTCCCCGCGAAGAGGCTACCCACCATGACCGCATGGGCCCCGGCGACGATGGCCTTGGCCAGGTCTCCGGAGTAGCGCACGCCGCCATCAGCGATCACGGAGACGTCCGTGTCCGCCAGCGCCGCAGCCACGTTAGCCACGGCCGTTACCTGGGGCACGCCAATGCCAGTCACGATGCGGGTGGTGCAGATCGATCCCGGGCCAATGCCCACCTTCACGGCATCGGCGCCGGCGTCCACCAGCGCCCGGGCGGCGTCAGCGGTGGCGATATTGCCGCCGATCACGTCCAGCTGGGGATAGGTCGCCTTCAGCCAGCGCACCCGGTCGAGCACGCCCTTGGAATGACCGTGAGCCGTATCCACCACGATGATGTCCACGCCCGCTTCCACCAGTGCTGCGACCCGCGCTTCGGTCTCCGCGGAGGTGCCCACGCTGGCGCCGACGCGCAGCCGCCCCTGGCTGTCCTTGCAGGCTCGGGGGTACATCTGGGCCTTATTGATGTCCTTCACCGTGATCAGGCCCCGGAGCTCAAAGGCGTCGTTGGTAACCAGCACCTTTTCGATGCGATGGCGATGGAGCAGATCGCGAACCACGTCTTCCGCCGCATCCTCCGGTACCGTAACCAGCTTCTCCTTCGGGGTCATGATCTCGCTGACCTTTGTCTCGAGGTCGGGCTCGAAGCGCACGTCCCGGGAGGTCACGATGCCGAGCAAATCGGTGCCGCGCACCACAGGCACGCCGGAAATGGCGTGTTCCCGGGTCAGCTCGAGGAGCTGGCGCACCGTCGCCTCCGGGGTGATGGTGATGGGGTCGCGAATCACGCCGCTCTCGAACTTTTTAACCAGGCGCACTTCCCGGGCCTGCCGTTCGATGGGCATGTTCTTATGGATGATGCCGATGCCCCCTTCCTGAGCCATGGCGATGGCCAGGCGCGCTTCCGTCACCGTGTCCATGGCAGCGGAAAGCAGGGGAATGTTAAGGCGGATATTGCGCGTCAGCTGCGTCGTTAGATCTACCTGCGAGGGCAACACATCGGAGAAGGCAGGCAGGAGCAGAACGTCGTCAAAGGTGAGCGCGTCGTGGGCAATTCGAAGCATCGCGAGGCCCCCAAAAAGGTAAGCGCGCAATGCTACGCCGACGGGCCTTGGAAGGCAAAAAAGACAGCGCCGAGGGCCCCTTCGGAGCCCGGGAAGGAAGGGTGCTAGCATGGACGCCATGAGCATGGTCGCGCCCCCCCAAACGCCCTACACCCCGAGCCGCCTTAACCACGAGGTGCAGGTCGCGCTGGAGAACCAATTTGGCCTGATCCAGATCGAGGGGGAGATCTCCAACTTCTCCCGTCCGGCCTCAGGCCACTGGTACTTCACCCTGAAGGATTCTAAGGCCCAGGTGCGCTGCGCCATGTTCCGAGGGCGCAATGCCCGGGTGCGCTGTGAGGTGCGCAATGGGCTCCAGGTGCAGCTTCGGGCTCGGGTGAGCCTCTACCCCGATCGGGGGGAGTTCCAGCTCATCGTCGATAGCCTCGAGCCCGCAGGGGAAGGCGCCCTGCGCCTGGCCTATGAGGCGCTGCGGAAGCAGCTCGAAGCCGAGGGCCTCTTTGCCGCCGAGCGCAAGCGTCCCCTTCCCGCTTTGCCTCGGCACATCGCCCTGATCACCTCGGCCACCGGCGCCGCGATCCAGGACCTCTTCACCGTGCTGGGTCGACGGTGGCCCGCCGCCCAGCTCACCCTTTTGCCCTCGGCGGTGCAGGGGGAACGGGCCCCGGGAGAGATCGTCGCCGCCTTCGATCGCCTTCGGCGCTGGTGCGAAGACGATCCCACCGGCGCGCCGGACCTCGTGATTACGGGACGCGGCGGCGGCAGCCTCGAAGACCTTTGGGCTTTCAATGACGAGCGCGTCGCCCGAGCCATCGTTGCCTGCCCTCGCCCCGTGGTGGCCGCCGTCGGCCATGAAAGCGACGTCAGCATTGCGGACTTCGTGGCTGACCTGCGGGCGCCGACGCCCTCGGCGGCGGCGGAGCTGACCACCCCGGACCGGGAGGCCCTCGCCCATAGCGTGGCGCGGCAGACAGGCCGACTGCGCCGGAGCCTTCGTCTCGCCTTCCAGCAGCAGAGGGAGCGCCTACGCCACCTCCGTGGCCGCCTTCAAGATCCTCGGCCCCGCCTGAATCATTTGGCGCAGCGCCTAGACGGCCTGGAGGGACAGCTTCACGGAGCCCTGCGCTACGGACAGCAGTCCCGGCGCCAGCAGCTCGCCGCCCTCGAGCAGCGGCTGCGGGCCGCCTCTCCAGCGCAACGGCTTGCCCGAGCAAAGGATCGCACCGGCGCCCTGACCCAACGGTTGCGTCGCGCCTCACCGCTAGACCCCATCGCCGCGGGCAAGCAGCGGGTCGCCCAGGCGGAAACGGCCCTGCGTGATGCCCTCTCCTACCGCCAGGAACGGCTAGCTCAGCGCTTGGCTTTGGCCGCCCAGGGACTCCAGCTCCAAAGCCCTCTCGGGACCGTTGCTCGCGGCTATGCTGTGCTGACTACCGAGCCGGAAGCGGGAAAGCGCTTTGGAACGGTGATCAAAAGCCCAGAAGCCGTTGCCCCGGGCACCCGGCTCCAGGCAACCCTCGCCGGGGGCACCCTCGCGGTCATTGCGGAGGGGCCCGTAGCCCCCTCCAAGGCATAAAAAAGGCCCCGGGCGCTGACGCGGCCGGGGCCCCGAACCCATCGAAAGGCCTAGTTGGAAATGCTGCGCACGTCGACCTGGTAGACCGCCAGCGTACCGCTCACCTCGTTGCTCACGAGGAGCAGCGCGTTGCCCGAGGGGCTGTCCTCTGCGGACACAAAGTGCGTGATCTCCGGGCCCAGATCCGTGGCCCCGGCAACAAGCTCCGCGTCCGCCAGGGTGAAGTCACGGTCGTTCACGTACTGCACGAACTCCGCGCGCTCTGGCTCCGTGATGTCGTAGACCATCACCCCGCCGACCCGCTCAAGGTTGATGAAGGCGTAGGTGCGGCCATCGATGACCGCAAGCTCCACCCCTTCCGGCTCAGGGCCCTTATCGTCGGAGCGATCATCGCCCGCGTTGCTATCGTTGCTGGCATTGAAGCCCGCCGGGTTACGTTCGGCGGTAATACGCTCAAAGTCATTCCCAGAATCAAACACCAAGGATTGAGACTCAGCGTTGAAGATGGAGAAGGAGCGGGCTCCAAAGGCGTAAAGCGCCTCATAGGTGCAGCTCTGCGGCTCCGTGCCCGTGGCGTCGCAGTTCGCACCCGTAACCCCGAGGTCAGTGATGATCTTCAGGCGACCGAGCGCTTCGTTCTCGAGGAAATCGGACGCGTCCACCACCCCATCCTGGTTGTAATCTGCACCAAAGGTGAGGACGTCCGCCAGCGGTAGAGAAAGGCTGTTGGTGCCGCCGATGTCCTTAATCCGAAGCTCATCGACATGCGCTGCGTAATCCCGGGAATCCCCCTCGTTCGCAGTCACCACGTAAGGCACCCCATTCACCGTGTAGGTGGCGATGGAATCGGGCATGTAGACGCCATAGACGGGCCAATTGCGGATATTGATAACGTCGTCCCGGTTGCTGACATCCAGTTCGTTGCCGGGATTGCGGTGATCCTTGAAGCCCAGGGCCCAGATATCGTTGAGGGTGCCCGTCGCGAGATCCACCTCGGCGATGGCATTGTTTTCCTGCAAGGAGACATATGCCGTCGCGCTGTCGTCGCTGATGGTCACGTATTCGGGCTCAAGGGCAGCGGCGATGTCTCCACCGGGGCCCGAGATCCGCACGCCCGGGATATCGGCAGCCACGAGGCCATCGAAGGTCACGGCAGTCACGTTAGCCGCGGCGACCGTAGATGCCCCCCCGGAGATATCGATAACGCTGATGGAGCCCTCGGGATCGATCGTGTAATCGCCGCTTGGCTGCCCCTCGTTGGCCACCACCACCGTGTTGCCATCAGGGGAAATGGCAAGGGAGTCAGGCAGCGCGCCGACTTCCACCGCCGCGAGGAAGGTGCCATCGGACGCCTGATAGAAAGCGACGTAGCCGTTGTTCGTTTCCGGCTCGGCGGCAATGGCCACAGCCATGGTGTTGCTCGCGCTGCGAATCGCGACGCTGTTGACGGCGCCGAGGTCCGCGGCGGCGATGCCGTCGATGGCCGCAGCCACGTCAGCGGCAACATCG
>Ga0255778_10001091_pt1 | contig 24625 bp, 19 predicted proteins | sample 071ome_31_FD_179976 | JGI IMG/M metagenome (GOLD analysis project Ga0255778, IMG submission 179976) | Coastal salt marsh microbial communities from the Groves Creek Marsh, Skidaway Island, Georgia - 071405CT metaG (version 2) | ecosystem: Environmental > Aquatic > Marine > Intertidal zone >...
ATCGAGGTAGGGGGTAGCCTTAAAGCGTTGTCTGAGTATTACGAACTTGGTGCGAAGGGTACGGAAGTTATCAATGCGCTAGCTAAACGCCGTATAGATTTTGATGACGAAAGCCTAGCGAGGTATGCCGAGTATTGCATACAGGACGTAGAGCTAACCGCCAAGCTATTCCAAAAGCTAGCACCACAACTGAACGTCACCGAGCTTAAACTTATCGACGCAACAATAAAGATGTTTAGTGAACCCGCGCTAGAACTAGACCTTGATGTTCTGGGTGCGCACCTAGAGGGAGTACAGAAGAAGAAAGAAATCTTGATGGCTAAGATCGAAGAAGATAAGAAAGCCATCATGAGTAACCCGAAGTTTGCTGAGCTACTACGTAAGCGTGGGGTAGTCCCTCCTATGAAAGTTAGCCCGACTACTGGCAAAGAAACCTACGCCTTTGCTAAATCTGATGAAGAGTTTAGAAATCTACTAGAGCACGAGGATGAGTACGTCCAAGCCCTTGTAGCGGCTAGGTTAGGAGTAAAGTCCACCATAGAAGAAACTAGAACCGCACGCTTAATCAACATAGCTATGCGTGGAAAGCTACCCATACCACTACGTTACTACGCGGCTCACACCGGAAGGTGGGGTGGAGATGACAAGGTGAACATGCAGAACCTACCACGCAACTCCCCACTTAAAGATGCTATCTGTGCGCCCGAAGGTTACACAATGGTCGACTGTGACTTATCGCAGATTGAAGCACGTACCCTTGCATGGCTAGCAGAACAGAACGACTTAGTTGAGGCGTTCGACAGGGGTGACGACGTTTACAAGATTATGGCTAGTTCTATATATGGAAAGTCAGTAGAGAGCATAGATAAAGACGAACGATTCGTTGGTAAGACTACGATTCTTGGCGCAGGTTACGGCATGGGGGCTTTGAAGTTTCAGACACAACTAAAAAACTTTGGTGTTGAACTAGACGAAGATGAATGTAAGCGTATCATTAGTGTGTACCGAGAAACCTATCCTTGGATTCCTATGCTCTGGCGAAGTGCGAACGATGCGCTAGAAGGGATTATGGATGGAGCAGGAGCGACACTAGGTAAGTGGGGCGTGCTATCTGTGGAAGCTAAAGGTATACGCCTACCGAATAACCTATTTATTCAGTACCCCAACCTGAGAAGACAAGAAAATGAAGAAGGTAGAACCGAGCTTGTATATGACACACGCAGAGGTAAGACGCTTGTACCTAACCGTATATATGGTGGGAAAGTTATCGAGAACGTGTGTCAAGCTCTGGCGAGAATCGTCATTGGGGATCAACTACTTAAGCTGGGTAGACGATATAAAGTTGTTATGACGGTACATGATGCTATTGCTTGCATCGTACCAAATGCAGAAGTTGAAGAAGCAAGGAAATTCGTGGAGGCAACAATGAGGGAGCGACCCACATGGGCACAAGAGCTACCCCTTGATTGTGAATCCGGTGTTGGTAAAACGTATGGGAGTTGTAAATGATTGTTGAAGATTGGAGCGGGTATTTCATTTTAGTTAAGAAGCATCTAAGTGAGGTGCAAGAACTTATGAACGCAAAGAAGTACAGCGAGGCACGTAAGAAAGCCATGGACTTATCAATAGACGGACATCTCATGCGTCAGGCTATCACACTAGAGGAGGAGAAATGGAATCGGTAGGGGACTACGACTTTACACAAGACTGGTTTGAGTGGGCTGTACCCGTATGGACTAAGCTGTTTACCAATCTACCAAAAGATCGTAAGCGAGACATGCTTGAGATAGGTAGCTACGAAGGTAGGTCAGCAGTCTGGTTAATCGAAAACGCCCTTGTAGATAACGGCCTACTGCATTGTATAGATACGTGGGAAGGAGGAGAGGAACACAAAGCCCAAGGTGTAAACATGAGCGAAGTCGAAGCTAAGTTTGATTTCAATATCGAAAGCGCTAAGGCTGTAAACCCAACAGTACAGGTATTTAAATATAAGGATTTTAGTTATCGTGCGTTGGGTGCGTTGGCTAGCAAGTACAACAATAGCTTTGATTTTATATACATAGACGGTTCACACCAAGCGGCTGATGTGTTGTCGGATGCTTGCATGGCGTTCCACCTGTTACGGGTAGGTGCGTATATGTGTTTCGATGACTACTTGTGGGACACGAGGATACCGCAACTACAACGACCGAAGATGGCTATTGATGCTTTCGTAACTATATTTGAGCCACGTATAAGAATCGCCCATATCGGGTATCAATACATAATACAAAGGATGGCGTGATGGAGGAAAAGATACCGTCAATCATGATTGCTACTCCCATGTACGGAGGTATGTGTAGTGGCAACTACATGGTGAGTATGCTTGGTGCAGTACAGAAGTTAAAAGAATTTAAGATGCCTGTGTATTTCTCACAGATATCAAACGAGAGCCTTATACCTAGAGCGAGAAACGAATTGGTTCGTAAGTTTCTAGATGGTGGGCACGACTACCTTATGTTTATTGATGCTGACATAGGGTTTCACCCCATGGCTATACCGGAACTTATAGCCGCTGATAAAGATATTGTATGCGGTATTTACCCAAAGAAAGAAATCTATTGGGGTGCAGTAGAGAAAGCGGCAAAGGCAGGGAAAGATAACCTGATCGACTATTCTGGTGCGTTCGTGTTCAACATGGTAAAGAACGAAGATGGTTATGTTGAGACCGATGACATGGGGGTTCTTGAGGTTAGGCATGGTGGCACAGGCTTCATGCTAATTAAACATGAGGTATTTGAAAAACTTAAACCTTACGTACCTACATACAGAGTATCGTCTTATCGAGACCCAGAAACAAACGAGTATGTAAAGCCCTTAACTTACGAGTTCTTTGCTACAAGCATTGACCATACTGGGGCATTGCTATCTGAAGACTACCATTTCTGCGAGTTGTGGCGAAAACATGGAGGTAAGGTACACGCCCATCCGTTTATAAAGCTAGAGCATGTAGGTACTTATGTTTACGAGGGCGATATTGTTAAATCAGGAGGAAACTTAAAATGACCGAAGCAAACAAGAGACAGGTCGGTGGCGACCACTATATGAATATGGGTGTACAGCCATGGAGAGCTATGGAGTCTTGGATGACCGATGAGCAGTTGATCGGGTTCATGATGGGTAATGTGATTAAGTACGTAGCCAGATGGCAGGACAAGAACGGCATCGAGGACTTACGTAAAGCGTCTCATTATCTGGAAAAGCTGATCGAGGTGGAACTCAAACGGGGTGAGGATAAGTAAAAGGTACGTCTTGCGACCAAAAAGGTACGTCTTGCGACCACAAAAAAAGTGCCATAAGTACATACTAAGTCCGTTTTTTAGATTAACTTGTGGTATAACAAGCGTATCTGACACTACACAAGGACGTACATGACCACCGCTTGGAGTTATTCATCAATTAAAACTTTCGATCAATGCCCTAAAAAGTATTACCACTTAAAGATATTAAAGGATATAAAAGACACTGGGAGCGAGGCGACTATCTACGGACAGCAAGTACACAAAGCCGCAGAGGATTACATCAAAGACGGCGTGCCTATACCGGAGAAGTTTGCCTACATTAGAGGAGTAGTAGAAGCACTAGGAAGAAAGGAGGGAGAGAAGCACACAGAATTAAGACTAGGCGTTAAGAGACTTGATGAGGGTTACGAGCCTTGTAAGTTCTTAGGTAAGGATGTCTGGTGGCGCGGTATCGCTGACTTGGTAATTATTGACGGTGATACTGCGTATTCTGTGGACTACAAGACAAGTAAGAATGCTAAGTATGCGGATGTGAAGCAGTTAGATTTGGTTGCTGGGGGGATATTCACACACTTTCCACAGGTAGATAAGATCAGATCCGCATTGATATTTCTAGTAAGTAACGACGTTATAAAGAAAGATCACTACCGAGAACATATGCACAACTACTTATCCACATTTGATCCACTGTTAGATAGGTTAGAAATAGCTGAGGAATCAGGGGTTTGGAACGCTAAATCAGGGCCGTTATGTAGGTTTTGCCCCGTGGTATCATGCGAACACCACCCCAATAACTAAGGAACTGTTATGGCTAGAAACTACGATAGAGAATACAAAAAATACCAAGGCACTGAGGAACAGAAGAAAAATCGAGCGATGCGTAATGCAGCTAGGCGCAAAGCACTAAAGAACGGTACGGTTAAAAAGGGGGATGGCAAAGATGTGGCACACAACAAAGCTATATCCAAAGGTGGTACAAATAAGCATGGTACTAGAGTCACTTCTGCTTCTGCTAATCGTAGCTTTGATCGTAATTCAAGGAAGGGTCTAGTATCCGAAACAAGTCCGAGGGAGCGAAAACGGCGTGGAAATAATAAACGATAAAGCATTACTTATACGCACAAGACGACCAGAACTAATCACAGAGCGAATCGAAAACAGCAAGATAATCAGTCAGGAGGGAGACATTTTTAATATCGCCATCAAATGGGGTTTTCAGGAATCCCAAGAGTTGGCACGCCTACGAGTTAGGAACGTGCCGTCGCCAATGAAACGAGACTATGAGTGGACAGGGAAATTCCAACCCTACAACCACCAACGTGATACAGCATCGTTTCTCACACTTAACAAGAAAGCATTTTGTTTCAACGAGCAAGGTACTGGTAAGACAGCATCAGTTATATGGGCCGCTGATTACCTGATGAAACTAGGACTTATACGTAGAGTGCTAGTCATATGCCCCCTATCAATTATGAAGTCGGCGTGGCAGGAAGACTTGTTTACGTTTGCTATGCACCGTGGTTGTAGTGTGGCTCATGGTACATCAGACGCCAGAAAGAAGATCATCAACGCTGGGTCAGAGTTTGTCATTATTAACTTTGATGGTGTTGGCGTAGTTGAGGAAGAGATAAAGAAAGGTGGGTTTGACCTGATCGTGGTTGACGAAGCTAACGCTTACAAGAACCCACAGACTAACCGTTGGAAGATACTAAAGCGCATCACAGAAAAGCCAGAGTGGTTGTGGATGCTTACTGGTACGCCAGCAGCCCAGTCGCCAGTAGATGCGTTCGGTTTGGCACGGCTAGTCAACCCACAGAAAACACCGAAATACTACGGGCAGTTCAGAGATCAGGTGATGTACAAGGTCTCGCAGTTTAAATGGGTACCTAAATCTAATGCGAAGGATACGGTGCATAAAGTATTGCAACCCGCTATTCGGTTTGAGAAAGATCAATGTCTCGATTTGCCAGACGTTACGTTTGTAGATAGAGAAGCACCACTTACTCCACAGCAAACCAAGTATTACAACAAGCTGAAAAAGCTAATGGTCATGGAGGCAGGCGGTGAGCAAGTATCTGCTGTCAACGCGGCGACTAACTTAAACAAGTTGTTGCAGATATCTGGTGGTGCAGTTTACTCAGACGAGAAAGAAGTTATTGAGTTTGATGTCTCTAATCGTATCAACGTAATCCTAGAGGTTATTAACGAGGCATCACATAAGGTATTGGTGTTTGTTCCTTTTACTCATACGATAGAACTACTAAAGAATCAGCTAGAGAAAAACAAAATCACGTGCGAAGTTATCAATGGTGCGGTGCCACTAAACAAAAGGTCAGAGCGAATCAAAGACTTCCAAACCAAAGATGATCCTCGCGTATTACTAATCCAACCGCAAGCCGCTTCTCATGGTTTAACTTTGACGGCGGCGAACACAATCATTTGGTATGCACCAGTGACTAGCGTAGAGACTTACCTACAAGCCAATGCACGTATTGATAGGCCAGGTCAGAAGAACGCTATGACCATAGTGCACATCAAAGGGAGCGAAGTCGAGAACCGATTGTATTCTATGTTGCAAAACAAAATCGGTACTCACTCAAAGATCATTGATCTTTATCGACAAGAAATATCAGAATAGTATTTGACTTTGTCAAACTAGCTGGTATACTTGTAATTTCCTACAACACAAGAAGGAGGTTCTTATGGCGACTAAGACGTCAGTTGTATTGCTTGATGAAAAAAGAAAACCGGCTGTTAGTAAGTCTGCTGGTTACATGGAGCGAGAGTCTACTGCGTGTTTCAAGTTAGGTTCTATTTTATTCGTACCTACTTACGTTCAATCGAAGATGGGCATTGTTGAATACGTAGGGCCAAGTGCTTCTACTGAAAACAGCAGACGCTTTACTGAGCTTGAGCTTAGACGTATGGGTGCTCATCGAGTATCAGAGTTTCTATGGAAGAGGGCTTGGATAGATGGAAGATAACATCGGAGCAGAGCAGTACGTAGCCGCATACAAGAAAATACGTGAGGCTATAAAAGAGAAAGAGAGTGCTTTTAAACAAGAGATAGCTGACCTGAAGGAGAAGCAGCAGATCCTTAGCACCAAGCTACTTGAGTTTTGTAATGAGCACAATCTGGATAGCATCAAAACCAGCGAAGGTACTGTATCTCGTAGGGTCATCACCAAGTTCTGGTGTAGTGACTGGGATCAGATGCACACCTTTATTAAAGAGAACGACGCTATGCACCTACTAGAAGCTAGGTTACATCAGGCTAATCTTAAGCAGTTCTTACAAGATAACCCTGACAAGATGCCTATTGGGTTGCAGAGCAATAGTGAATATGCAGTATCAGTCCGTAAACGAAGTTAATCTCAAGGAGAACAAATGGGAAACGTAGCAATCTTTAAAGATAAAACCGCAGTTGCTAACACAAGCAAGCGAGAGCTTAGTGAACTGTCCAAGTCGCTAATGAAGAAATCAAGTGTCACTAATCGACGCTTGCAAGTACAACCAAACGGCACATTCAAACGGGTCATCAACGGAGAGCAAATAGGTAACGCCGTGCGTGGTGAAGTCAATGTGATTATCGTTCACATGCTAGAAAATGTGTCACGTATCTATTACAAAGAAAAGTTTGACCCTAAGAAAGAAGCCACATTACCTAACTGTTGGTCAAACATTGGTGACAAACCAGAGGCAGCGGCATCAGATAAACAAAGTGCTACATGCCTTACATGTCCACAGAACGTTAAGGGTTCTGGTGAGGGTGGTAGTGGTAGAGCATGTAGATTCCAACGTCGTGTATCTGTGATTCTTGAAGGCGATGAAACTGGTGCTGTGTACCAACTTAATATCCCTGCTAAGTCTCTATTCGGCAAGGGTGTTGATAACGTACATCCGTTCGAGTCATACGTGAAATACCTACTCGCTAACAACGAGAGTATTGATAATGTGATTACTAACGTAGCTTTTGATCCTAACGCAGACACGATGGAACTTGTGTTTACTCCTATGCGGCATGCTACTGATGGTGAGTACGAGTTAGTTAGGCAGGCACAAGCATCACCAGAAGCTAAAATGTACACCGCCATTACTGTGGCACAAGCAGATGGAGTTACAAAGAAACCTAAAGAAGAGCCAAAGGTACAGCGTTCTGATGAGCCAGACGACGAGGATGAAGTAATTGAAGAACCTCAAGTCCGTGCAAAGAAGCCAGCTGAAGAAGCACCGAAGCCAAAGAAAGATGCCGCAGAAATCGTAGACGAGTGGTTGACTGAGTAATGGGCTACGGTTACAGCATACGGTTGATACAACTCAACAAAAGTGCCGACCGAAAGCTGTTAGGTGTTCGCTTGGGGAAACTGTGTATTAAGCATGACTTACCAGTTTCCTCGGTGGCTTCTAAATTGGGTGTGAGTAGACAGACAGTTTATAACTGGTTCATTGGTGCTACTCAACCCAAACCGGCTTTTGCTTCGCGTGTAGAAAATTTAATTAACCGCCTTAAATAAGAGAGCGACTTATGGATCTACTTAATACAGTACAGCCGTCCACTGGGTGGTTTTGCGTATTAGGTATAAAAGAAGACAAATCACCACAACAACATCTGGTACAGACAAGAGAGGAAGTAGATGAAATCGTTAAGGATCTTGTTGCTGATAATTGGAATGTATTTTTTGCAGTTGCCAAGTTTGCAACAGGGGAAAACCGTAGAAAAGAAAATGTCCAGTTACTTAAGTCTTTTTGGGTAGACATAGATTGCGGTGAATCTAAAGCTGTAGTTAATCCTGATACCGGCAAACCCGCTGGTTATATAGATCAAGCTACCGGACTGACCGCACTTAAAGAGTTCTGCGAGAAGATAGGATTACCTGACCCAATCGTAGTTAATTCTGGTAGAGGCATACACGCATACTGGCCTTTGCTTGAGGAGTTAACACGGCAGGAATGGGAACCTGTAGCACGTAGGATTCGGGATTTATGTGTAACTCATAACTTTTATGCCGATGGCGCAGTTACAGCTGACGCGGCTAGGATTCTTAGGGTACCTAACACTTATAACTTTAAAGACGATACTCCTAAAGAAGTAACCATATTGGAGGAAGCAGAACCCACATCTATTGTGGATATGCGCGAGTTATTAGGTGTAGAGGAAGGGCTAGAAGAAGCGCCAAAACGAGAGTTGTCTGAACTAAGCAAGTCTCTGATGGCTAATTATTCTTCTTCCTTCACTAAGATCATGGTGCGTAAGGATAGCTGTCAACAGCTTATAAGTTGTTATAAAGATCGTGCGACCCTTTCGGAGCCTAGATGGTTTAACGCATTGGCGATAGCTAAGTTTTGTAGTGATAAAGACAAAGCTATTCACAAGCTATCAAAAGACCATCCAGACTACGACCCTGCTACTACAGAGGAAAAGATTGAGCACATCAAAGGCCCACATGGTTGCGTGGAGTTTGAGAAGTCAAACCCAGGTGGTTGTGAAGGCTGCCCACACAAGGGGCTTATTACATCGCCAATACAGCTAGGCAAACAAATCCTAGAAGCGAACGAGGAAGACAATACCGTAGTAGTCGCCAGTGAGGAGGAAGGGGAAGAAGATGAAGTCCATGTTATTCCTAAATATCCAGACCCTTACTTCAGGGGCAAAAACGGGGGAGTATACCTGAACCCCTTGGATGAAGACGAAGAGCCCATATGTATATACGAGCATGACTTATATGTAGTTAAACGTATGCGCGATCCAGATCGTGGCGACATGGTGGTTATCAAGTTACACCTGCCTGCGGATGGTGTGCGTCAGTTTGCGATTGAAGCTGCGTTGATGTCGAAGCTATCGGACTTAGCGTCTGAGTTAGCTAGGCATGGGGTTATAACTTTGGGAAGAAAGAAATCAGAACTAGTAGCCATGTATATAGCTGGTATGACTAGGCACTTACAATATACAAAGAAAGCGGAGGTTATGAGAACACAGTTTGGATGGGCTGATAATGACAGCAAGTTTATTTTGGGCGATAGAGAGATTACAGCTAATGGTATTTACCATAGCCCTCCATCACACGTAACAGATCAACTCGCAAGTATGATACATAAAGCGGGTTCGTTTGATAGGTGGAAAGAGATATGGCATCTGTACGGTAGAGAAGGTATGGAGTCTAAAGCGTTTGCCGCGCTAAGTGCGTTCGGTTCGCCCCTTTACAAATTTACTGGGCATAGTGGGGGCATGCTTAGTTTGGTAAACCCAGAGTCTGGTACAGGTAAAACAACAGTCTTACATATGATTAACAGCGTGATCGGAGACCCTAAAGCACTATGTGGGCAACCAAAGGACACACTCAACGCGCTGTATATGAAGATGGGTATATTGAATAATCTTTGCTATACACAAGACGAAATTACCAATATGCCAGCTAAGACTCTATCGGATTTTGTATATGGTCTTTCGCAGGGTAAAGGTAAGGATCGTCTTACTAGTCATGCGGAGTTAAGGCGCAATATATCTATTTGGAATCAGATAGGTGTTACTACATCAAACTCTCCTGCAATAGATAAGTTAGGAGCGTTAAAGGCTTCTCCTGATGGCGAACTCATGCGGATTATAGAATACACAGTACACCCAGATACCGTTATAGATGTAGAGGTAGGTAAGCAGGGGTTTAGTATAGATTTGATGCGCAACTATGGTCATGCAGGGGAAGTGTATTTCCAGTACCTAGTTAGTAACCTAGAAGAAGTTAAAGAACTACTAACTCACGTACAGAGAAAGTTTGATAAAGAACTTAAGTTAACCCAGCGGGAAAGATTCTGGTCTGCAATGGCAGCAGCTAATATAGCTGGTGGAATAATAGCTAAGAACGTAGGGCTGATTGAATGGGACTTGGCGCGTCTGTATAAATGGACTTGCGATATGATTCAAGACTTACGGCAGGAAGTTAAGCCCCCTACAACTAATGGCTTTGCGATACTTGGTGACTATTTAAATACTTATATCAACAATACATTAGTCTGTGATGATGGGCTTGACCAACGTAGCAATATGAATGCGTTGCCTAGAATGCTACCTAAGAATGAACTACTCATACGTATGGAGCCAGATACAAACAAAGTTTTTGTTACTACTAAACACTTCAAAAAATACTGTGCGGATAACCAAATATCGTATAAAGAAACTATAAACTTACTAAAAAACGAAGGTTACTTTATAGGTAACATGAACAAACGCCTGTCGAAAGGCATGAAGATAACCACGCCAGCAGTTAGTTGTTTGTGTTTTGACATTAGCGATAGCGAGATAGCACAAAACATTATAGATAGCGAAGATGATAATCGAGAAGGTGCAGTATGACATTGACTGGACTAAGTTTAAGCGGGGGACATCATTCTTTATCCCCTGTTTGAACCCAGTGCAAGCCAGACGTAGCATACTTGAAGTCACTAAACGCTTGAAATATAAGGTTTTATTTAAGGTCGTTATCGAGGACGGAGTGAGGGGTTTACGGATTTGGAAATTATAAGTAGAATTGGGCTTAGCTATACATCTTCCTCCGTGTAGCATTACGGATTACAGATTCGCTCCTGTGGTTCGTTCTCTTGTGTTGTGGACCCCCTAGTGAAAGCTAGGGGGTTTTCTTTTATTCCTTGTAGCTTTTGCCAGCTTTCTTAGCGCGACGCTGTATCATTTCTGCTTCTTCCTGACTAACTCCACTGCGTCGTTTTGGATCATTTGCTTCATCTATAAGCTCTTTATTTATATCCTCTATAGTTTCGTACACAGGTAGTTTAGCCGTTGGATACTTATCGTTGTGTACGTTTATAGCAGCCAGTATTTTAGCTCTTTCAGCCATGATTGTTTCTTCACTGGTTCCAGGGCGAGCTATTCTTAGATGCTTCAGCTCTCTCATATTATCTTTAAGTTGTCTTCTTAAGTTAGTTCTAGATGCTCTAGCTTCTCCAAGTACACGGGTCATACGAAGTTCAGCATCTCTACGCTCGGAAATTTCTAATGGTTCTCTACCTATAACGCGCATAAGCACTTCTTTGGTAGTCACATCTTCTGGAGGTCTAACTAAATTTTTAGTGTCTTTGTCTACCTCACCAACTTTAGCAAGGCGGTATGCTTCTGACGCGTCTTTAATATTAGGCAATGTATTTTTGAGCCCCTCTGCCATATTTCCCAAAGCCCTATCAAAATTACCTCTTACTAAGTCTGTACCTACCTTTTCTACGAACGTACTAAAGTCTAATAATCTATCGTAACCAACACCTAGGAAAGAATCCGCTAACGATCCAAGTCTACCTCGCATGTCTAACGAAGCGGTGGGAGATCCATACAGACTAGGAGCTATCATGCTATCCATATTCAACATAGCTGCAAAGTTATAGCCAGTCGCCGTATCAATAACGCCATTAGTAAGCATTAGTCGTAATTTTTCATTACCTACATTTTCAGGTAGCCACACTTCTTTCATCCACAGGGTAAAGTCATCTCTGTATATTGGGTCTCGTGTCTTTTCTGTGGGATCATCTTCGTCCATTTCGTTCAGTATCGCATTTATGATACTGGTAACGAGTGTGTAACCCATAACCCCCGTAGTGCCAGCAGTCAAAGCAGTTAACGCAGAAAAGCTCATCAACTTTGTAAACGCTGCTTTTCTTTCTGCGGCTGGTAAATGTCTGATACCGCCAAGAGACATGGCTAAATTTCTAACCACGAACGCTATCGCTTGTAATCTAAAACTTTGAAGTCTAGAAGCGTTTCTAGCTAAGAACCCACCGACACCGCCAGCAGTTACAAGTTTATTAAACGCTTTATTAAACCGGCTGTAGTCAAAAGCGATCTCTTTTGTATCTAGTTTAGCCGCTTCAAATATCTCTATTACTTGTTCTTCATTTAGCTCTATAGGTTTGCCATCTCTTTTAAGAGTTTTAACTTTAGCTTTATAGGCTTCTTCGACAGCAGCTAGATAAACAATCTCTCTAACGTGCCTCTCTGAATATCTAAATGGGAACGAAATTAATTTACCTAACCTCCGCATACCGTTCTTAATAGGCGTAGTAGGCTGACCAATAGAACTCTCTGTAGGCGCGTAACCAGCAGACAAAAACTGCTCTAGGTAGTTAGTGCCAAACAGCCCCCTATTATTTGCATACTCATACGCTGCTTTTAAGAAAGGATTATTTTTTACTCTAGCTAAATTGCCTAGCGATCCAACCGCAGTATCTAACGATGTTTCGTTTATGTTATCAGCTGTAATGCTACCAGTAGCAATCTGTTGTGCGCCCTTACCTAGTGCTAAATAAGTACCTAGCGATTTTAAAGCGCCAAGGCCATACTTCTGAACTAAAACAGCCGGAGCAAAGGTAGCTAGTACGTTATAGTTTTGAATAGCTGTATCGACACCTAGCAATGAGGTATAGAAAATAGATTGTCCACTTAAATTTTCTAGCTTGCGTAAGAGTTCACTCTGTGGCTCTGGAGAAAACTCAGATTTAGTTCGTTGCTCTAGCTCGTCAATTATTTTGTTAATTCGTACCTGATATGGTTGCCCTTTTACAGCATCTCTAGCTTGACTCAATACTAGCTCAGCATCTCGTTTCCTTCTTAATCTAGGCAACTGTGCAGAAGCAGCGCCCATGTAAAAACTAAATGCTCTAGCTTGATCGTAGCTATAACCAGGTGTTGCTTTTCGTTTAGCCAGTCGTGTGCGTAAGTCTCTATCAGGCAACGTGGTCAAGTAAATATTTAGGATCTGATCCTTAATCTGCTCAACAACGTCAATAGTGTCTGTACTACCTAGTTTCTTAGTCTTTAAGTCTTCTAAGCTAGTGTATAAAGTACCAAGTAGATTGTCTGTATTCTCGTAAGTGTCACGCAGTTCTCTTCTATTGTTACCTATAGATATATTTGCTTCGTCAGGAGTTAAGCCTTGTGCTTGCATGTCTCTTTCAACCTGCATCCTAAACGCATCTCGCTCGGCTTCTTTTTCAAACGTCCACAAACCTTTATCTGGTCCGTCTGTTACTTTTATCCAGTAATCTCCAAATCTTAACAAAGGAAAATACACACCTTCGTCTCGAATCTGCTGGTACATCTTTTTAATCTTTGCCTCTACCTCTGACAATTCTTTTTCAGATATACCTAATTTTTTGATATTGCTAAGTTGTATCTCTTCGTTTCTGTTAAGCATGTCGGCATATACGTCACGTACCTCTTTATATATCTTGTGACCTTCAGCTTCTGCTCGTGTATCTGGTGAACCGGCAATTTGTTTGGTCCGTTTCATTTTGCCCAGTAGTTCCCATCTGGAATACACCGACCGCATGTCTTTTGTTCTGCCGTCAATAGTAGACTGTATATCAGCTTTCTCAGCTTCAGTTAGGTTCTTGTCTGTTAAATCTTTTCGTAGTGCGACTAAAGCGGGGTCTTTTTGTATCGCCTCGACAATCGACTTATATTCTGACGGGTCAAACCTAATAACCGTAGAATCAGTCATTACTTCTTGTAGCAATCTACCACCTACTGGGCTACCAAGAATAAACTCAGACAACTTATCGTATGTCTTTTGCCCAAGCTCAAGTATCTCTTGCCGTTCAAAGTTTAAACCGTCAATTTGCTTATCAAGCCCGTCTGCTAGAGTGTTAAGACTTTTAATATTAGATTTTCTTAAAACTTCAAAAAGCGTAAACGTATCAGAAGACAGCAGTGCAGCGCCTAATGTTTTATCGCCAAGCACGCTACCTAAATTCTTACCAGCAAACTCAGCGCCATCTTTACCTACATTATTATCTACGGATATGAACCCTTGATATACCTCTGTAAACGTTTGTGATGTTTCTGCATTCTCTAGTTTACGTTTTAATCTGTTTAGCAGGATTTCTGTATTTCTCCTGTTCACCGACCCCATTTTTTCGCCAGTCTCCATACCCTCAAGCGGAACTGCGGTACGTTCATAGAGCTCAGCGTCACTTAGAATATATTCTAAACCTCGCACTAAACCGTTATCTCGGTTGTAACCTGGGCCAAGAATATCTAAGATTGCGTTAACAAACTCAGATAACCACCTCTTAGCTTTACCCACCCAGCCTTTATCTTTTTCACTAGCCTTAACTAATAAGTCAGACCCATTAACCGCCCACCATTCACTAGGGTCAGTCTGACTATAAAACTTTAAAGACTCGGCATTAGAATCAAATATTGGGATTAGGTCACCTGGTTGCCTTGCCAAGTTTGACAGTTTTTCTACTTCTTTAATTAAAAGATCTGGGTTGTTACTAAGGTCTGGGTATTTTTGTATACTTTTTTGTGCAGCTTCTATAATAGCTGGGCTTATATTTCGTAGTTCTACAGCAGAAGCTACAACCGTTCTAGCACGTAAATCACCCTCGTGCGCCAAGATAATAAGCTCATAAACCGCTCTTTTACCCTGCACCTTTCGCAAGTTTAAGTCTTGGGTTATGGCACGTTTTAGTTCACCAGCTGTATACACCCCTTGTTTTGCGTCATTAATATAACCATCAATAATTTTATTTTCTTCTGCTGTGAGGTCTGCGATTGTTGTATCTATTTCTTTGCGCCATTCATCGCGTATCGCTTCTCTTATATCATTAGGTAGAAATTGCTCAGCACGGTGTAGTAGTTCATGGATACCGGCGCTAACGCTGTCAGTCCTATTTGTAAATAGGTATATAGTGCGCATAAAACCGCCAACATCAGGATCTTTTGCACTACTAAAGAAAGCACCTTGAGCACCTGTTTTTGTCGCGCTTAGAGCATCTTTTTTGCTATCTATTTCTAACGCGAGGTTGTCTGCCAACCTTGGATTTTTTTCTAGTACCCATAGTAAAGCTCTATACGCTTTGTTGGCTGTTGTATTTGAGTTGGTGTCTTCTATGGCTTTAAGTAGTTGCTTCCTGATCTTAGAGTAATTTTTCCTACTTTCTCCACGAGGAATAACGTTTGTAGCTACTACTCTACGTCCAGGCTTACCATCAATCTGTTGCGTATCCATAACTACGTTGCCGTAGATGTTTCTAGATATGGTGCCTAGACGTTGTAAAAACTGTGCCTGACTAACTTGGGACGGTGCAACACTTTCTGCTTGTAGCTCTTTCTTAGCTGCGGCGATTAGTTTCTTAGCTGCTGCAACAGCATCGTTTCTCGTTGTGCCGACTACTGCTAGATTTTCGTAAGTAACATCTAAGAGTGGACCTTGGTCTTCTAGCACCCATAATGGCGCATCTCTCTCACCCGCTGGAGTTCGCACATCCCTAACAGCAACTTCAAGTCCGGTTTCGTTGTCTGTAATTACAGTACGCTGATTTGACGAGTCAATATCCATACCAGGACGACCCACATTTTCATTGCGCACAGTAAAGCCTGTTTTCTTGGGCGCTGGTTTTGCTTCTACTTCTGGCTCTTTTGCAGGAACTTCTTCAGGTTTTGTAGCTAAGTTACGCAACCTTTCTTTAACGCGATCAAACGAGGTATTTATATTTTCTTTTACCTCAGGGGTAACTCTTTTTGCCATGCGAGCAAACGTGTCATCTTTTAGTTGCTCTAATTGCTCAGTATATGTTTTACGTGGCGTAACCTCTGTTTCAACTTCTTCAGTTACTTCTACGTCGGAATCACGTGTGATATTTTTCTCTACGGTTTTAGTGTCAATCTTTCCTAAATCTCTAGCGACATCACCTAAACCAACTTGTTTTATATTTTTATACCTATCCGTTTTAGTCTTTACAGGCTCATCTGTGTTCTTTAACTTATCTCTAGCTTCTTCGACTACTATTTTTTCTTCTGGAGTAGTTAAATCTAAAGTCTTTTTAGGCGCAGCTTTTTTAGCTTTTGGTTTTTTCGTTGGTTTTGCAACGGGTTCTGGCACGCGGACAGCGGCTTCGTCGTCAAACTCAGATACCTCTAAATCTAACTCTTGTTGTCTAAGAGGCGACGTATCTTCTGGTTCTTCAGCAACCTGTGTGTCATCCAACCAAATAATACGTTCCTGTTTTTGTTTCGCGCTAAGTTCTGGTCTATCTAAATCTAGCTCTAATTGATCTCCAGTAGGGGATCTCCTAACACCTTCAGAAACATCTAACCTACGCTGCATATCTTTAACAGCTTGTGGCACTCTACTAGGTGTTGCCTCATCTAATGCGTCAGAAAGTTGAGCTTCTTCTTGGTCTTTCGCGGCTGTTTGTTCTACGTTTTCTTGTGCTTCAAACTCTACTTTTTGTGTGGCGTCCGATTCTACGCCTTGAGCTTTGTCAATAACGTATTGGTAAACTAAAGCATCTATTTCCTCTCTAGATGCACCTTTTGCAAGTGAGTTGGCTACTGCATTTTTAAGTGGTTCTAAGTCTATACCCGCAGTTATTGTAGGATCTATGTCTTTTACCGCAGCGCTGATAATGTTCTCCGCCTGCCTAGCTCTAGACAAACTATTGCGTGTGGCTACTATATCTACCGGAGCTGTAATACCTTCTCCTAATGCCTCTAAAGCAAGCTCACCCATTTGGGCTTCTTCGCCTACCGCTTCCGCCGCTTGTTTCGCACCTAATGCGCCCCCTGTTCCTTGTATACCAAATTGAGTAGCTACATCGGCAGTAGCAGCAACGGAAGGAGATTTGATAAATTTAGAGAATGGGGAAAACCCTACAAACGTCCCAGCAATAGCATTGGCAGGAACCTCGGCAACGGTTTTATCCACCGCATACTCTCTTGCTTTTTCCACGTCTCCACCAAATTTTTTAAGTCCTTCCATATAGTTTGGACCTAAAGCCCCAAATACTACAGATGTAGACGCTAGTGAAGAACCCCCTGTAGCGGTACCAATAATTCTACTTATAGCTGGACGTAGAAATTTAGCAGCTGTTTTTGCAGCAAGAAACCCTGCACCACCACCAGCGGGTAAAGCAGCTAGTACCGCAGGTAACTGCTCTCCAAAAAAGTTGATAGCTGCGGTTGGGTTGCGTAGAAAAAAGCCAAGCATTTCTTTAGCCGCCGCAGTAAAAGATCCACCTTGTGCATCCGATGCTTGGGTAGCAAGCTGTATAGCTTCAGCAATACGTGGGTCAGACGCCATAGCGTCGTATTCTTCTTGTGCTTGTTTTAAGTTAAGTGCGCTCTGCTCGGTACCTTGAATCATGTCTGCCAAGGTGTACCAAGTAGTCATTAACCGCTGTGCACCCTTTTGCATCGAGCTTCGGAAGGTTACTTCATCATCTCTTAGGGGCATACCCAGTTCAAAGTTATTTCTCTCAAACTGGTCGAGCAAGCTCTCTTCGCCTGATCTGAGTTTGTCGTTTTCTTCTTTTACAAAATTCCAAAACCTATCAGGTTGTGTTTCTTCAGGCCCTTCTTTTTGTAGCGCATCGGTAAGAAGCTCGGCATCAGGGAACTGACTTATAAAACCTTCTGCCGCTATACGGTCAGGAAACTCGTAAGTTTCACCATTTAACCTAACATCTGTTGCTAACGTAGGTGATTCTTTTTCGGTAGGGGTAATATTTGTAGTTGGAGTGGGTAAGTCTAGTGGTTCTTCAACTACAGCCTGTTGTGGGGTTTGCAAGGTGCCCCCATACTCAAGCATAAAACCTCTAGCATTTTCTTCTGAGGGAAAAGCATACTGGTTTCCGTTTGGATGCTGAACGACATACTCCATATGCTTCTTTCTTTATTTTGGTTCTTTTTTCGTACCGCCAAATCTACCAGCCGCAGCGTCAGGATCATTAGGATCATAAGGTTCTTCACCTAGTGCTTTAGCCAGTTTAGGATTTTGGAACAATACGTAATTTCTCAACCAGGATCGGGCTCCTACCTCTCCTTTTTCTGCTTTTATTTTTGCATATTTCAGACCTAAAGGTGTGTCGGTTTGTGCGTTAAACATAGCGTCATAGTTTTGCATCAGCGTATCCAACTTTCCTTCGTATTCCACCTCAGCTTTTTGCTGGTTTAAACGTTTCGCTTGTTCGGCAACTGGGTCATATGCTGCTTCTTCAATAGCCATACGAGTTAACTGTTGGTCAGTCTTACCTTTAAACCTTGAATCTCCTTGCTCCCTAAGAGCTTTCATGTTTTGCAGTGTGTAGTCTATTTTGTCAAGATCAGCTGGCTGTTTACTAGAATACAGGCCAGCAACAGTTCTTTGAGTTGCAGCAGACTGATCCGCGATGTACTGCTTAAGCCCCATTTCTTCGTTAGCCATACGAGCTTGAAGTTGTAGCTTTCTTTCGCCAGTAGCTTTTTCAGAAGCAATCTTAAGTAGGTTGATTTTCTCTTGTCGCTTAGCGACTTCGTTAAGAGCGAGTTTTTCTTGAGCGTCCTTAGTTCTAGCAATAGCCGCTTTAGATGCTTCTTTAATGCTTGGTATCGTACCAGCCCCAGCTTCGCCCGCAGCTTGTAAGAAGTATGGAGAATCTGATGCCGCCATACGGAAACCAAACTCAGCAAGGGAGGTGTACAAGTCATCACGCTTTGCTTTATCCGCAGCTTCAGCTTCACCCTTAAGGAACTTCTCGTATGTGTCATCTGCTTCGCCAAGCCGTCTTTCAAGTGCGTTCATCTCTGCATCAGTAGTATCTTCTGGGGCAACAATCTCTTCAAATACTGCTGCTGGTCCCTCTGCCTTCACCGCTGGCCTATCTAGTGGTTTTTCAGGGATAGGTGGGTTATTTAGTATGTCTTCAATTGACATTTTGGGTCTGTCCGTTGGCACCACAGGACCTCTACGTTCTGGCCCAAAATTAGTTTGCACTGGAGGCTCTAAAACGTCATCAGACTCAAATGATGGCTTAAACATATCTGGTTGTTCTACAATTGGGGCTGGTATAGCTGAAATTCCAGCAGTAGGATCTGGCACCACAGGGTCTCTACGTTCTGGCGTAAACTCTGGACTAATAGGATAACGTATAGCCAGAGGGTACTCCTCAAGTTTTTGAACCGCTCTTCGTTTCAACTCATCTCGTGATATTTCACCATCTCTATATTGTTTTTCGTACGCTCTTAAATACATATCGTATTCGTCTTGCTGTGCTTTTTGACTCGTGTCTGTCCTTTCTCCGTCGTCTTCTCTTAAATCTAGACCTGCCAAACCAGCAAACTCATCCTGAGACATACTAAATGTAGTAGGTAAATCTCCAAGCAATCTATCTGATTCTGCTTGTAGCCTAGGCACTACGTTTTGATTGTAGTCTTGTAGCTTCTTAAATCTTTCTCTTTCTAGCCGTGCTCTATCTTCTTCAGACATACCACCAGACACTCTGTCGCCAGTAGCAAATGCAACCAACCCACCGCCAGCAGCTGAAGGCATCATGTTAGGGTTTGTTGGAATCTGGTTTACTCCAGCTATACCAGGTCTAGGAGCCATCTGTTGTTGCATAGCCGCCATTTGAGGGGCTTGGGGTGTAGCGCCTAGAGCTTGTTGTGGCCCTTGCATAGGAGCGAAGGTTTGCTGTGCTACTGTCTGTTGAGGAACTTGTTCCTGTGCCTGTGCCCCTCTCATACGATCAATAAACATCCCAGCCAACACCGCAGCTGTAGGATCAAGCAAGCCCATCTGAGCCGCTTTAGCTATTTTCTGTTTGTTCCCGCCGTATTCTTTAGCGATGTCTTCAGGAGCTTGTAGATTGTATGGTTTAGTTTGCATTGTTTAGCCCCTACCCATTAAGTTATACATACCAAGACCCGCTAGTCCTAGACCACCTATCTGAGATGCTATTGATGGGGGTGGTGCGTATGTTGTTGCTGTCGATCCAAGCTGTACCGGTATACCTCGCATCAAGTTACTGAAGTACCCCAGCTGCTCCATCGGATAGTCACGTTGTGCCAAGAAGTCAGCATATGCTTGGTCGAGTTTCTGTTGTTGCAACCCTCTTTCTTCTTGCCCAACTGCGGCTTGTGCCTGTAGTTTCTGAAGTTGTGCAGCTTGTGCTGATTGGCCTATATCACTTAGTGTAGCTCCAGCTTGTGCAGCTTGTTGTGCACCTTGTAGTCCAGCTTGTTGGCCTTGTATACCTGTTTGTAACCCTTGTAGTCCAAGAGTTGCCCCGAATTGTTGCGCTTTTTGTGCTTGGTCAAACGCACTCTGTAGCCCTCTGGCTCTAATATCACCAAGTTGCTGACCAAGATTTCTTTCGCGTTCTGTCTGAGCTAGTAGTTGTCTCGCACCGCCATATGTACCTTGTCTAGCCGCCCCTAGGTTTGCACCCAGCTGAGCTTTTTGTGCTTCTCTAACAGCTTCTCTTTGCTGCACGTCAACAACTTGATCCATGTAAGGAGACATATATGCTTGCATAGCGGCTGGACTTGTAGCCATCTGCTCATATTGTTGTCCAGCACCCGCACCAATTGCACCTAATCCAGCAGCTGTTTGCCCAAACCCTAGTGATTGTTGCCCACCAGTTGTAACCATGCCTGCACCCTGTTGAAACTCAGGGCGTTGTTGCATCCCTAATGCTTCTTGTTGTGCGGCAGTTTGTGCGCCAGTAAACCCAGCAATACGTGGATCTTGGTATTCTTGGTAAGGCCGATAAGACTCAGCCTGTGCACGCTGCATAATGTCTTCAAAATACGGACGCGCATATTCAGGTAGGTTACTTTGGACTACCTCTTGTTTAGTCGGTGCTGATGGTTGTGGACTGCCCTTACCCATTTATATCTCCTAAACCTGTTTCTGCTACAGGTAATTCATATGTATTCCATAACGGTTTGTGACCGTCTGATCTAAAAATTTTAGCCCACCCTGGCCTACCAGTAGACTCAATTCCATCACATTTAGTATCAAAAGCCCATTTCTGCAACAGTTCTAACATAGGCTTTTTCCACGCTTCTAACTCTACTCCCCCTGTAAATACCATATCTAAATACTTCTTTCGGGGGTATTGCCTAATACTTGTAACTACTGCGCCTTTAATGCCTGTTTTATCAAATGCAACCCAGAGTGTGTAATCATAGTCTGTAATGCAATCTAATATATCTTCAACTTCGTACCGCCCGTATGTATAAATAGCGGCTTTCTTTAAATGTGGCCTGACTTGGTCCCATAACTTTACTACATGCTCTGTAGGTACCATGGAAACTTTCATCATGCTGTAGCTGTAAGTCCTTTCAATAGTTGATCTGCACCAGATGGCTTACCACGATCGGCGCTCTGTCTTGCTTTGTGTACATTATCCATAAGAGCATACAACTTACGTGCTCCTGCGTCAGAAGAACCGTTACCTATTTCAGATACAGTCCTAGCATCCAGCACAAACTCTCCATCTGCTAATCTTGCTGGCTGATCGTTACCTATCATAGCCGGTATACTATCACTAGTCCCATCGCCGCCCCCTTGCAAGTAACGTCCAGCGGCCATCATATAACCACCATCAGCAGCAGTACGCACCGCAGGGTATGGGTTAACACGGTCGAAGTATCTAAACTCTTCCCCAGACCCACGTAATATATCGTCTCCACCTCTAAACCTTACATTGCGCTCAGCTGGCAAATATGGACCTTCGTAGTTGTAATCTTCTTCCTCAGCCATAGCCATTTCTGGTTGGTCAAAAGCACCCGCCCTGTACGCCATACCCCCTATAGTACCTAGTCCACTAGCTAAAGCGCCTTTTTTACCCATAACATTTAGGTACTCACTACCAAACTGCTTAAGCCCACCTTCTTGACCTAATGCGTCTAGACCATAACCAGCTTTACTAAATGCGCTTGGGACTCTATCCATAGGCACGACGGAAGGGGATATTGTCGTAGTTAACTGATCTTGTAGCTGTCTTTGTGTGGCGAGCTGTTGCAACGTTGGTTGTTCAACCCCACCAAAAGGAGTAGCCCCAGGACCACCACTAAATTGCATCCCTGAAAAACCTGTTGCAGGCTGTTTTAAAGATTGCGTTGTTAAATTTTCACCCAATGTGGCACTAGGATTAAAGTATTTTGGCGTGGGCGCTACAGTTTTCTCGACTATATCTATAGGTGCTTGGTTTGCCGCCGCAGCGGTAGCTTGCTCCGCTCCCATATTTTGTAGCGAAGTGCCCATACCAGCACCACCATAAGCTCCTAGACCAGCTAATAAACCACGACCAAGGTCTTTAGTTCTCAATGCTTCAACACCGCCAACCAATAGCCCAGCTGCCCAAGGCTGCATACCTGGAACAAAACTTAGCCCTACACCAGCAATAGTTGGGAGGAACGCTTTGAATGTATCACTTAGAAACCCAGCTTCTGGCAGTCCTGTTTCTGGGTTAATTGTAAGAGAGCCACCCTTTGCCATAGCTAGTGCCTGTAAGCCCTGCACCTCACTTGGTGTCATGTGGACTAGCATTTTGTCTTCGCCACGTCCTCTGGCTGCTAAATTTTGGGCTATCGCTGGAGTATTCATAACAATATTATCCTAGAAAATTAAGCGTTTGCCTACCTATGGTGCGGCGGCAATAGTAAATCCGTCTTTATTAGAAATAAAATTAACCGCTATAACTGCTGACGGTATACCTGGGTATGGGCTAGATGCAGCTTCTGGATCAAAATATAAGTCTGTATCATTAGTAGCCCACATCAACTCTATATATTCATTAGCATTTAGATCAATATTAAAGTTCCAGTTAGCTTCTAAATGCCCGTTATTCATGTCAACTGTATATGCGTGGGCAGAATAACCGATATCCGTGCCGTTTTTACGTATCCAAACTTGTGCTTCTTTTTGGCTAGCGCTGTTACTCCATAGCTGCCCAGAGAACTGAAAGTTATATATTCCGGGTTTTGTCACAGTAAATGTCGTACCACCTGTGCCACTAACTGCAATACCATTCTGAAAGTACGTGTTACCAAACTTTAACTTATACGCGGTGTTTATAGTCGCAGCAGTTTGTTGTGTTGTATCGTAGTATAACGCAGTGGGTATGTTTAACTGCCAACCCCCTAATGTGTCTCCTAATGCGGTTAAGTCGCCATCGAGACGGTTAAAATACAGACGTAGAACATCAGCAAAAGCGTTTTGAGCTGAAGCCTCATAAGAAGCGCTAGCGTTAGGTAAGGCCGGTGCTCTTACTTTAAAGAATGGCATTAACGTCTTCCATCCGGTCTGACATCTATACGTGGGCTACCTAACTGCCAATTAACCCCTAACCCATCAGAACTCAACTTCAAAGCCATTTGTCTAGCGCGGGCGCGAATAAATATCTGGTCTGTGTACACTCCAACAGAAGACTCTACAACGTTCTTGCTATCTGCCACATCTGACTGGAACGTAGCTCCTGGGAAATTACGTGGTCTTACTTGGAATGTAACTTCAGGTTCTTCTACATCTGACCCAGTAAAGTTTAGATCTGGAATAATACGGCGGCTAAGCATAAATTGGTCGCCATCACCAAGATCAAAGTCAGAAGACTGAATATACGCGGACATAGCCACTCCATTTGCATCGGTTCCGTACTCATGGAAGAAAATATCTCCTTGTGCGTCATCTTGTTCTGTCGCTACACCTTGTGGGTAAGGTCTTAACGGGCTATCTAACCAAGCAGTGCGTACCATAGTGCCGTAGTACCAGATTTTTTCAAGGTGGTTATAAACAACATACCTGTCGTTCCAGTTTGATTGTCCGCTTGGGTAGAACCACCAGACCTCGTTATAACCTTCATTAGTGCCACATACAATCTGGTCTGCCTGTGTTCTATTCATATCAGTGAATACGTATTCCCGAACCTCACAAGGCAACGTCTCAACCCTACCAGTGTAAGCATAGAACTTATCGTGTCCCATCCAGAACACTTGGTTATTAACAGCCACACAAGCACGAGGAGAAATAATAGATATATTGTCAGCCAATTCCTGCAAGCCAAACACGTCAGTAGTGCCAAGGAACTGTAGCGAGTAAAGCTGACCTTCAGTCCAGACTAGAATCTCCTGTCTGGTAGCTAGCGCCCTAACGATACGCGAACCACGAGAAACCCTAATAAATCCAGCACTATTGGTAACTTCTGGAGTCCAGTTAGTTGGATCGTCCTGATTCGCCCAACGGATAAGTAGTAAGTCTTGATCCCCGCCACCGTATGGAGTGCACCCAAATGCCAACAAATGCTTATCGTTCTGAGATACCAAAGTTTGCATTGCTATTGCGGGTACATCGGTAGCGCCGGACAAAGACGAAAGTAGAACAGCACGGGTACCAAGAGCCGTACCAGGATCTAAGTTAGACCCACGCTCCCAATAATAAACAGCTCCGTTTCGAATATTAGCGACTAGATCGTTATCGAAGTTATCAAGCCACCAGTCACGTTGTGCCAAGTCAACAGGCTGTGTAGAACCAAGACCCCAGTAACTTCTACCCCATGTACCTGTTCCCCAACCATAACCT
>Ga0255778_10001099_pt1 | contig 24558 bp, 15 predicted proteins | sample 071ome_31_FD_179976 | JGI IMG/M metagenome (GOLD analysis project Ga0255778, IMG submission 179976) | Coastal salt marsh microbial communities from the Groves Creek Marsh, Skidaway Island, Georgia - 071405CT metaG (version 2) | ecosystem: Environmental > Aquatic > Marine > Intertidal zone >...
TATAGACAAGAAAGAAAAGAAAGTCAATTAAAAAAGCAAATCAACTATTTAGTTAATAAATATAATCTTTCAAGTAATTATGATATTTGGGGGGATTACCAATCTGATTTTGAAGAAATAACAAGAATTCATAGTGTTGAGTACTCAATATTTAAAATTGATGGTACACCTTTATTTTATTCCTATTTACCCCTTGATGTAATATCAAATGACTACTCTCTGGATAATGATTTTGCAAGGATGTTAGTGTCTAATGAAGAGGGTAAATTTACATCAGAAAATTATACAGATGTAGGAAAATTTCAGGCTTCATATAGTGTTTTAAAAGACGATTTGGGAAATAAATACGCAATTCTTTTTTTCCCTTATTTTCAAGATGTATCATTTGCAGAAAGTGAATTAAACGTGTTTCTTTCTACTCTTTATCAAATATATTTTATAATGCTTGTTGTTGCAATTGTGCTAGCTTATTTTATGTCAAGATTTGTAACTAGATCAATTGAGACCATAAGGTTAAAAATTGGTCAAACTGGTTTGTTAAAAAAGAATGAAAAAATATATCTAAAAAATGCAACTAAAGAAATTGATAGTTTAGTTAATTCTTACAATAAAATGATTGATGACCTTGAGGATAGTGCAAAGAGATTAGCAAAAACTGAAAGAGAACAAGCTTGGCAAGAAATGGCTAAACAAGTAGCTCATGAAATTAAAAACCCACTGACACCTATGAGACTTACAGTACAAAGCTTTCAAAAAAACAGTGGAATAACCTCCAATGAGAAAAAAAATAAAATCAATGATTTCTGTAACACATTAATTGAACAAATTGACACAATGAGTAAAGTAGCAACATCGTTTTCAGATTTTGCTACTCTTCCAAAAACTCAGCTAGAAAAAAATGATATAGTTGATGCTACAAAAAAAGCTGTTGAAATATTTGAGCAAAATAATATAACTTTTGAGACTTCAAGTGATAAGATTTTTCTAAAACTAGATAGAGCTCAGTGGATAAGAGTTATGACAAACTTGATTAAAAACAGCATACAGGCTATACCTTATGATAGGGAACCTGAAATATTAGTTAAGATATCTGAAAACTCTAAAAACGTTAAAATTTTAGTATCAGACAATGGATTTGGAGTTTCAAAAAGTAATCGTGATAAAATCTTTGAACCAAAGTTTACAACCAAATCTAAAGGCATGGGTCTTGGCCTTGGTATTGTAAAAAACATTATAAATTCTCACAGAGGAAAAATTTCCTACAAATCAAAAAACAAAAAGGGAACAGAATTTACTATTACTCTGCCAAAGTAGTTAGCAAAATTCGTTGTAAGCCTGAACTAAATTTTCAGAAATTAAATTAGCATCTCTTCCTTCGATATGATGTCTTTCAACCATATGAACCAATTCACCGTCTTTAAAAAGACCTATAGATGGAGATGAAGGGGGAAATGGTAACATTTCCTCTCTTACAGCTTCAGTCGCTTCAATGTCAAAACCAGCAAATACTGTACAAAGATTATCAGGAATAGATTCATTTGATAATGACATAATTACTCCAGGTCTAGCATTTCTTGCTGCACATCCACAAACTGAATTTACAACAATTAATGTGGTTCCGGATTTAGATAGAGCGTTTTTAACGTCTTCTGATGATGTAAGTTCTAAAAAACCTGAATTTGTTAATTCAAGTTTAAATGGTTTAACGATTTCTTCTGGATACATATTTTTTATACAAATATATAAAGAATACCAATTAATAATTTTAGATTAACTTATATTTAGGATTCAATAATACTACTTGAAAAATAAACAATTAAAATATGATATTGCATATTTAAAAATGGCCGAAGAATGGTCTAAGCTTTCATATTGTAAAAGAAGACAAGTTGGAGCGCTAATTGTAAAAGATAGAATGATTATTTCAGATGGTTATAATGGTACTCCTTCTGGATTTGAAAATATTTGTGAGGATGATAAGGGATACACAAAATGGTATGTGCTTCATGCTGAAGCTAATGCGATAGCTAAAGTATCTGGCTCTACTCAATCCACTAATGGAGCAACTCTTTATATTACATTATCTCCATGTAGAGAGTGCAGTAAGCTTATCTTTCAGTCTGGTATAAAAAGGGTTGTTTATTCAAAAAAATATAAAGATCAATCCGGTATTGAATTCCTTACAAATTCTGGAGTGGAGATTGAATTTATTGAGATCTAATTATCTATTTCTTTCTTTAATTCTCTTTGAAATTACTAGTATTAAAATTAATAGCAAGGCACATAGCGAAAGTATAAAACAAATAAGTGCAATCTTATTTTCATCTTCCAAAAAATTATAGATATTTAGTTGTGTTAAATTAAATACTGCAAACAAAATTGTTAAAAACAATAAAATTTTTTCTAGGTTTTTCATTTTAAACTACAAACATAACTTAAAAAAAATCTTTTCAAGATATTTTTTCAATCATTTTAAAGGCAGAACATAATAGAGATATTTTAGATTTTAGCATTAATATTTTTAAATTTTTTTTCTTAAAAAAAACATAATGAATTTTTTTTTTTTTATTGTTAAAAACTTTATGTTAATGTATTCAATTTAGACTTTCAATTTTCATTATAATTTTAAATATTTGAGGTAACGAATTTTAGTTTAACCAAAACATTTTTTCATGCAGCAAGAGCCACTTTTACAAGAAAACAAAGATAGATTTGTAATTTTTCCAATTGAGCACCACGATATATGGGAATGGTATAAAAAATGTGAAGCTAGTTTTTGGACGGCTGAAGAGATTGATCTTCATCAAGATTTAAATGATTGGAGCGCAAAGCTAAATGACGACGAGAGATTTTTCATCAAACACATACTTGCTTTTTTTGCTGCTTCTGATGGAATTGTTAATGAAAATTTAGCTGAAAATTTCGTGAATGAAGTTCAGTATTCTGAGGCAAAATTTTTCTATGGATTTCAGATTATGATGGAAAATATTCATTCCGAAACATATTCTTTACTTATTGATACATATGTAAAAGATGATAAGGAAAAAGACACTTTGTTTAAAGCTATAGAAAATTTTCCAGCAATAAAGAAAAAAGCTGATTGGGCTCTAAAATGGATTGAGTCTGATTCCTTCGCTGAGAGACTTATTGCGTTTGCCGGTGTAGAAGGAATATTTTTTTCAGGATCCTTCTGTTCAATTTTTTGGTTAAAAAAGAGGGGACTGATGCCAGGATTAACTTTTTCTAATGAGTTAATTTCAAGAGATGAAGGTGTGCATTGTGACTTTGCGGTTCATCTTCATAATCATCACATTATAAATAAAGTTCCTAAAAAAAGAATTAAAGAAATTTTAATAGATGCTCTTAATATTGAAAGAGAATTTATAACAGAGTCATTACCTGTAAGTCTAATAGGTATGAATGCAAAATTAATGACGCAATATTTAGAATTTGTTACTGATAGGCTCTTAGATCAATTTGGATGTGAAAAAGAATTTAATGTTTCTAATCCATTTGACTTCATGGATATGATTAATCTTCAAGGTAAAACCAATTTTTTTGAAAAAAGAGTTTCAGAGTATCAAAAAGCAGGTGTTTTAAATAATGATAAAAAAGAAGAGTCGAACTTTGATCTTGACGACGACTTCTAAAATATTCGTTTAATTAATATTTTAAAAAATGGTATGATAAAGGTATGGCTATGTATGTAATTAAAAGGGACGGAAGAAAAGAGCCCATAATGTTTGATAAAATAACCGCAAGGATAAAAAAGCTTTGCTATGGTTTTAATGAGTTAGTTGACCCTGTTAGAGTTGCAATGAGAGTGATTGAGGGTCTGTATGATGGTGTTACTACATCAGAATTAGATAACCTAGCAGCAGAAATTGCTGCCACTATGACAACTACTCATCCTGATTATGCATCTCTTGCAGCAAGAATTTCTATCTCAAACTTACATAAAAATACCATGAAGTCTTTCTCTGATACAATGAAGGATCTTCATGCATATGTTAACCCAATAACAGGTAAGAAAGCTCCGTTATTATCAGATGAAGTGTACAAAGTGATTAATAAAAATGCAGAGTTACTTGACTCAAAAATAATTTATAATAGAGACTTTGGATATGATTACTTTGGATTTAAAACTCTTGAAAGATCATACCTTTTAAAAATTAATGGAAAGATAGTTGAGAGACCACAACATATGTTAATGAGAGTATCGGTAGGTATTCATCTTGACGACATTGATGCTGTAATTGATACATATGAGTTAATGTCAAAAAAATATTTTACTCATGCAACTCCAACTTTATTCAATGCAGGTACACCTAAACCACAAATGTCTTCATGTTTCTTGTTAACTATGCAAGATGATAGTATTGATGGAATTTATGATACATTGAAACAGACAGCTAAAATTTCTCAATCTGCTGGAGGTATTGGTTTATCAATACATAATATAAGATCTACTGGATCATACATTTCTGGAACAAATGGCACATCAAATGGAATTGTACCAATGCTAAGAGTTTTTAATGATACTGCTAGATATGTCGATCAGGGAGGTGGTAAAAGAAAAGGTTCTTTTGCAATTTATATTGAACCATGGCACTCTGATATATATGATTTTCTTGACTTAAAGAAAAATCATGGTAAAGAGGAAATGAGAGCAAGGGATTTATTTTATGCTATGTGGATTCCTGACCTATTTATGAAAAGAGTAGAGAACAACGAAGAATGGACTTTAATGTGTCCAAACGAGTGTCCTGGCTTATATGACTGTCATGGAGATGAGTTTGACAAGCTTTATTTAAAATATGAAGAGCAATCAAAGGGAAGAAAGTCAATTAAGGCAAGAGAGCTTTGGGAGAAGATCCTTGAATCTCAAATTGAGACAGGTACACCATATATGCTCTATAAAGATTCTGCTAATAGAAAGTCAAATCAAAAGAATCTTGGGACAATAAGATCATCTAACTTATGTACTGAAATACTCGAATATACTTCTAAAGATGAAATAGCTGTTTGTAACCTTGCATCAATTGCTCTTCCAATGTTTGTTGAAGATGGAGAGTTTAATCATCAAAAATTATATGATGTAACTGTTAGGGTTACAAAAAACTTAAATAAAGTAATTGATAGAAATTACTATCCTGTTAAAGAAGCTGAAAACTCTAACTTTAGGCACAGGCCAGTTGGTCTTGGTGTTCAAGGTTTAGCTGATGCATTCATTCTATTAAGAATGCCATTTACTTCTGATGAAGCAAAAGAGCTAAATCAAGAAATTTTTGAAACTATTTATTATGCTGCACTTAACGCTTCAGTTGATGAAGCAAAAAAGGATGGAGTTTATGAATCATATGAGGGTTCTCCTATTTCAAAAGGTGAGTTCCAACATAATATGTGGGGAGTTGAAGATGATGACTTAAGTGGTAGATGGGATTGGAATAAATTAAGAAAAGATGTTTTAAAGCATGGTGTGAGAAATTCTCTTTTAGTTGCTCCAATGCCAACTGCGAGTACATCTCAAATCCTTGGGAATAATGAATGTTTTGAACCTTATACTTCCAACATTTATACTAGAAGAGTTTTATCAGGTGAATTTATTATTGTTAATAAGCACTTACTAAATGACCTAGTTGAATTAGGACTTTGGAATGAAGATATGAAACAAGATCTAATGGCTGCAAACGGATCAATTCAAGATATTGAAGGTATTCCAGATGATTTAAAAGAGTTATATAAAACTGTGTGGGAGATGAGTATGAAGGACATAATTGATATGGCTAGACACAGAGGGTTTTTTATTGACCAATCGCAATCACTTAATTTATTTATGGAAGGTGCTACTATGTCAAAACTTACATCTATGCATTTCTATGCATGGAAATCTGGTTTAAAAACAGGTATGTACTATTTAAGAACTAAGTCTGCTGTTGATGCTATCAAGTTTACACTTAAGAAAAAAGAATCTATTCCTGAAAAATCAGAGGAGATTAAAGTTGAATCTGAAATAGAAGAGACTGGAGAAGTTCAAATTACTAGAACAGAGAAAGCAGCTAAAACTAAATCCAAGGAAAAACCTGTTGCTGTTGAACCATTATCACCAGAAGAGTTAAAGCAAATTATCTCTCAATCTAAAGAGAATGAAGATGATGACTGTCTAATGTGTGGCTCATAATACTCTAAATTAAGTTCTCATTATACCGAATACGAGATAAATGATACAATATACTCATTTATAACCCCCTCGTATTCAATATATTACATTCTAATGTTAATTGAATGTTATGTAAAAGTTTGTTTTTTGTTAATTCATAGTTAACTTTATGTTATTAAATTAAAGATTATGAGAATTATATTAATGTTTTTTGCTCTCTCAATTACGAGTTTGAGTGCACAGGAAAAGAAAATTGTTACTCAAGAAGGAATCAACACTTTTAAAGTAGTATACTATAATGAGGATGGAAATATTCTTCAGCAAGGTTTTATAAAAAATAAAAAACTTCATGGTGAGTGGGCTAGTTTCTTCAAAGATGGAAGAAAAGCTGTATCAGGCCAATACGATAACGGAAAAAAAACTGGAAAATGGTTCTTTTGGAATGAAGGAAAAATTCGTGAAGTTGATTTTGTAGATAATAATGTGGTAAAAGTTTTAGACTGGGATACACCTGCAACTATTGCAAAAATTGATAAAGATTAAATTTTAATCTCTCCCTTTTTCTTGAATTTTTTGTGATTATTAAATATTATAATAATTACAAATAAGAGTGTTATTATTACTCCAACTAACTTAAGTAAGTTTATTACAAATACTATTAATCCGCATATTATAAAAGCTGATAGTGCTGTTAGGAACCATCCTCCAATAACACTTACTACTCCAGATACTCTGTAAACTGCACTTTCTGAACTCCAGGCTCTATCAGACAATGATGTCCCCATTGCTACCATGAATGTTACATAAGTAGTTGATAATGGCAACTTGTATGAAGTGGCAATAGAAATTAAAATTGCAGCAATAACTAGATTTAGACTTGCTCTTAATTTATCAAATGATGGCCTAACACCATCTATTGAGTCTGTAACATTATAATTATCTTTTAATTTAAAAGAATTATTAATCTGAACAAGGAATTTTTTTGGAAGGATTACTTTCAAAAATTTATTTAAGGATATACCTAAACTTACTAAGGCTTTTCCAATAAGATTTGCCTTGAATCTCTCGTCTATTTCATTTTGGTTTGATAAATCTAAACTTGTTTTAACTACGTTTTTAGCTTTAGATGAAAACCATAAAGTTACTACCATAATAAGACCAGATATAAAAAGATAAAGAGGCTTAGTACTAACTTTTTCAGATAATGATGTCATTGCAAAATCAGATGCACTTACTGAAGATGAAGACCATGATTGAAATGATTCTAGTGCAGCTATAGGGACTCCAATAAAATTTACTAAATCATTTCCTGCAAATGCAAGAGCTAAAGAAAAAGTTCCTACCCCAATAATTATTCTATAAATATCTTGTTTGAAATACTTAATAATTAATATTGAGAATACATACCAAAATATTAAGCTGATGATCCAAAAAAATAAAATATTGGAATCTATAAATTCATTAATAGTTAAGTCATCTAAAATTGAAAAAGTTTGAGATGAGTAAGGGGTCCCTTTGATTCCTTTTATTAGTATAAAATTTATTATTGATGTAAATGACAAAGATCCAAAAATAGAATTAAGAAGAATGCTCTTAGACTCAAAATCAAAGGTTAATATTACTCTTGATATCCATTGTATTATTGCACCAATTGAAAAAGCAATAAATACAGACAATAGAATCCCAATAACAATTTCAGTAGCTTTTTGGATATTAATATAATTTTCAATTTCTATTAGGCTTGCATTTGTATCAACTATTTTAATTAAAGACATTATAACAGCTGCACCTAATAATTCAAAAACAATAGACACAGTTGTAGAGGTAGGTAGACCCCAGGAATTGAATAAGTCCAATATTAAAATATCAGTTATCATAACAGATAAAAAGATTATTATAATATCACTAAAGAAAAAAGATTCTGGATTAAAGATTCCTTTTCTTGCAATTTCCATCATTCCACTTGATGACAAAGCTCCTATGGCGACACCAAGACTTGCAAGAATCATAACATTCTTGAATGAAATTACTTTAGAGCCAATTGCAGAGTTTAGAAAATTTACAGCATCATTACTAACACCAACAATTAGGTCGCTTACTGCAAGAAAAATGATAATACCAATTATAAATAAGTAAGCTCCTTCCAAATTCTTTTTTTTACAAATTTAGAACTTTATACTATATCCAAGAGAAAAACTAATTCCAGGATCATACAATGAGAATGTACTTGTCTCAAGACTATAGTAATCATATTTACTCTCCCTTTTAGAATTTAAAATATTTTTTGCTTGAATATTTATTGATTGCTTTTTATTAGCTCCAAATGTATTTTTAAGTTTTACAGTAATGCTTATTTTATAATTATCAAAATATTTATTTAATGTTAATTTTTAGAGTCTAATGTTAATTAAATATTATATACCTTACTAGTTTAGATAACAATTTCATTTAGCATTTAGTTAAAAATTATAATCATCAAAAAATAATAGGGTTGACTTATATTTGGATTTAAACAGAAAAAAGTTTTAATTTCGCCTTAAAACTTTATCTTATGTCTAGGTTTGGAGAACTTTTAGATGAAAAAAAACCTTTGCTTATAGTCTTTTTTAGTGAGCTGGATGAAATATCAACATCTCTTCATCCTGTTCTAAAAGATGTTGCTGCTGCACTTGGTGATAAGGGTAAAGTAATTAAAATAAATACTGAAAAAAATATTAAATTATCAGAAGCATTAAGAGTTAAAGTTATTCCTACTTTAATGATTTACAAATATGGTGAAATGGTTTGGAGACAAAGTGGAGATCAAGATGCAAATACTCTGATAAGTTTAATGAAAGACCAGCTTAACTAAGGAATAAATATTTTGTTGAATTTATGTTTGTTATTTAGTCAAGCTCTTTTTATTCTACAATATTTTTCAAAAGTTCATCAAGCTTCTTTTTATAATTATTATATAACTCACTATTAAATAGTTCTATGCTATTTATAATCTTACTGTAATTATTAATATCAGAAGTAATTCCTTCGATGTAGAAAATTTGTTCTTCTTCTTCTAGATTTGAAAAAACTGAAACTCTTCTAATTAAAAGATCTTCTATTTTATCAATAATCTGTTTTGGATATTCAAGCTCATTAGATTTTACAAGAGAAACAATAAAATCGGATACCGATATATAATAATCAAACTCACCATATATAAAGTTAAACTTCTCAGAACTAGAAATAAATCTTTTTATTTCATCAATTGTTATTTCACTTTCATCAAAAGCTAACATAGTTTCCATAAGATTTCTGTATCTCTCAATATCAGATATAATTTCCTCACCAACGTTGTATTGATTAAAAATTTCAAGAGAAGAATAATAATTTAATCTGTCCGAATATTTTAAAGAGATCTTTTTAACTACATCTTGTGCTTTTAAATCTTTGTCAATTTTATAATATCCTTCTATAAAAGGAGTCCATAAACTATAATATCCATAAAAATCAATTGGCATTTTTTCAAATGCAAGATCTATTATTTCTTCTGCTTTATCATATTTCCCCTCTAAAATTAGAGTCTCTGATAATCTTGATAAATTACTTCTAAATGAAATACTATTTTTTCTTGTCTCTGGGTCGTGATATATCTCAGTGCTTTCAGAGTTACCCCATGACCATTTTTTTACAATATCATACATTATCTCAGAATCAACTCTACCCATTTGATATGGATTGCCTCTATCCAGAGGTGTTCTAATTGGAACTAATTTATATACTAGGCCATCTAACTGAAGATAGTCTTTCATCCATATATATTCAGAGTCCTCATAACTACCCCCAGTGAAATATATTGGTCTCTTCCAATCATTATTAGCCAAGATATCTAACATCAAAATTTGATTTTTTGTTATAATTGACTCAGGTAAGTCAATATCAATATAATCAACAATAAGATCTTTATCTTTTTCATTTACAATTCCACTTTCAATAACATTCTTTTTATTGACAGGAAGTCTAATTTTATTTGTTGGATAAAAAACAGTCTCAAGAGCATTCTCAGGATAATCACTTGTATCACCTCCTGCTTGAGTTATTAAGTTCCTATATTTAGTTCTTGGATTATCGCTTGCAACCCAGTCAACAAAATCTCCAATATCCCATCTTACAGAATCAAGCAGATTCTCATATCTTATATAGTCTCTAATACCAAAGGCATATTGTTCATGTTCCATCTGTGATGGGATAGGACTACTTTCATATGCTCTTCTTTTCATCTGATCAATATACCAATCAGTTGCTAACAGGCTTGTATTAATTGTTCTAACATCAGTTCTAAATTCTTCAATTTCTTGTGCATACCATAAAGCAAAAGTATCATTATCACCAATTGTAAAAATCATTGCATCCTTATCCTCATCAATTGATTGAAGATAAGCCTTTGCTAAAGATTGAGCAGTATACCTGTCTGATCTATCATGATCATCCCAATTATTACTTGCCATTAATATAGGAACTGAAAATAAACATAATAAGTAAACACCACCTTGTAAAAGTTTACTATTATATTTTTTCAAATAAGATAAAATTGCTACATAACCCATACCTATCCAGATAGAGAAAACATAAAAAGATCCAACAAGAGCATAATCTCTTTCTCTTGGCTCAAAAGGTCTTTCATTTAAATAAAACTTTAATGCAAGACCAGTAAACAGGAATAATAGAAGCAATGTCCAAAAAGATTTAATATCATACTTGTAACAAAACATCAGTCCAATAATTCCGAGTATTAGTGGTAGGAAAAAATAAGTGTTTCTAGCTTTATTATTTTTCTGATCCTGATCTATTGAATCTTGATTACCGATTCTAAGTTCATCAATAAACTTAATACCACTTATCCAGTTTCCGTTCATAATTGAATAGTCACCTTGAATATCATTTTGTCTACCAGCAAAATTCCACATAAAATATCGCCAGTACATATAATTTATTTGATAGGAGAAAAGAAAACTTAAGTTATCAAAAAGGGTAGGTTTACTAATATTAAGATAAGGGCCTAAAGATCTATAAAACTCATTGTAATCATCACCGTCAACTTCACCTTGTAACTCTCTATTTAAAAACTCATTTACACTTTCGACAATTAACTCTTCATTTTTATATCTATCTAGAATCTCAAACTTTAAAGGATTAGTAAAGTTCATATAGTTCGCAGCGTGACTAGAGCTCCACAGCCTTGGAATCAAACCTCTGTGTTTTGAATTTGAATTTATCTCAGAATCCTCCCAATAATTTACAACCTTATACCTTCCTGTAGTATAATCTCTTTCGTATTTTGGTTTTCCATCAACATATGGTTCATTGTCGTCTTGTGGTGCATATACATCAGAGAACATTGGTCCATAAAAAAGATAAGTTTTTGGATACTGCTCTAGCCTGTAATATGCTAAAAGTGTTCTTGCATCAGATGGTGAATTCTCGTTGATTACAGTTTTGGCATTAGATCTTATCGGTATCATTAACCATGATGAAAACCCGATAAATACAAATAGAACACATAAAAAAAGAGTATTTAACTGAACCATTCCTTTCGATCTAGTATATGACAATCCCTTGTAAAATATAACAATCATTAATAGACCGGCAATTATTGTTCCGGAGTTAAATGGTAACCCAAATGAATTAACAAAGAAAACTTCTAGTTGACCAAAAATCGATAAAGATGAGGGTAATAATAGTTTAAAAATAAACAGTAATACTGATACAGATATTATGTTAGCTATCAAGAAACCCTTTAGGGAAACATCTTTATATTTTCTAAAATAGTATATCATTCCAATAGCCGGTATTGTTAGTATTGCCATAAAGTGAACGCCGAATGATAAACCAATTAAAAATGAAATTAGTAATAACCATTTATCACCTCTTTGATTTTCAAAGTCTTTATCCCATCTTAATCCAGCCCAAAAAGTTGAAGAGAGAAAAAGCATAGCTAATGCATATACCTCAGTTTCAACTGCGTTAAACCAGAAGCTATCAGAAAAAGTAAATGCTAATGCACCAATTGATGCACTTAAAATTATAGCCCATGAATTCTTGAATTCATTCTCCTTGAAAATTTTATTTAAAATCAAGGTTGTTGACCAGAATAAGAATAATATTACAAATGCACTAGATACTACTGATAGAAAATTTACGGCAAGTGCTATTAACTCATTGCTTGGGGCAAATAATGAAAAAATTGCACCCATCATTTGATGAAAAGGAGCTCCAGGTGGATGACCAATCTGAAGCTTTGCAGAAGTTGAAATATATTCACCTGCATCCCAATAGCTAGCAGTTGGCTCTACAGTTAATCCATATGTAAACAGGGCAACCGAAAACAGAATCCAACCTGCTATATTGTTAATTTTTCGAAACTTAGTTTCGGACATTATTTGATTAATTAATTTAAGTTCAGGTTAATTTAATTACATAGAAACATTTAAATAATCTAACTCAAGTTTCTTAAAGCTTGAATTAAAACTTGGTATATCGTTAGAAATAATAGTGTCATATATTTCTAATTGCTTATTAACTTTTTCAATTAATTCATTCTTTACATTAATGTCTTGGTCTGTAGGACTAAAATCACCACTTCTAAAAGCAGAATTTAGATTACCTAAGTTATTTGTTAGTTTAACTCCATAATTTAATGGATCCTGATTACTTTGATTCTTTGTTTGATATAATTCATTTTCAACCTTGTCTAAAGAACTTAAAATTGACTTGGACTCTTCGACTAGATCCTTTGTAAGTTCATTGTCAAAATATTCTGACTGAAACTTTTTAAGATCATTTTTAATTTTTCTAATGTTAATTATTGCTTTGTGAGCTTTATCCACAACTGCATTAATCTCATTAACAAAATCGAATTGAGCTTTAATATCATCAATTGATCCTTCTGAAGTTGGGTCTTTTAAAATTGTAAAATCTTTAGAAAGCTCTACACCATTAGTAGATAATTTCACAATATAATCTCCTGGAACTGCTTTAGCACCAGAAAAATCTGCTCCCCATAAAACCATTTTATCAAGTCTTTTTGCTCCTGGATATTTCATGTTCCAAACAAAAGAATTTCCCCCTTGTTTAACTTTCATTGAGTTCTCTTTGCTTTTATTTGAAAACTCCTTTATTAGTTCACCATCATTAGAGTGAATTGAAAGTTTTACCTCATCATTATCTTTATCGAAGCTTGGAAGATAATAATGAACAATAACTCCATTTGGAAGATTAGTCCCTGCTGTCAATGATTTCATTCCACCACCACCTCTCATTCTATATGAATCTTTTGGTTTGTATAGTTTAGCCTCATCAGAAGATTGACTTAATTGATGCAGTACTGTTAGGTCATCTAGAATCCAAATACTTCTTCCTTGAGTTGCAACAATAAGTGAGTTATCTTTTATTGTTAAATCAGTAATAGGAACAATAGGTAGGTTTTTTTGAAATTTATTCCAACTGTTACCCTTATCAAAAGAAATATACATTCCTGTTTCGGTACCTGCATAAAGAATGTTCTTATTCACCTTATCTGACCTAACTACTCTTGTAAAGTGTTCAGTCTCTATTCCAGATGTAATTAATTTCCAATTTTTCCCATAATCCTCAGTCATATATAAATAAGGTGTAAAGTCACCTAGCTTGTATCTCGTTCCTGCTATGTATGCAGTACCTGTATCAAAAGAAGAGGCGTCAATACTATTTATCATCATCCAATCTGGCATTTTCTTTGGAGTTACATTCTCCCAAGTGTTCCCACCATCTTTTGTTAAATGGATTAATCCATCATCACTACCAACCCATATCAATCCCTCTTGAATTGGAGATTCATCAACAGCGAATAGAGTTGCATAATATTCTACTCCAGTATTATCTTGAGTAATAGGACCACCAGATGAAACAAGTTTTGTCTTATCATTTCTTGTTAAATCAGGACTAATTGTCTCCCAGCTTTGCCCCTCATCAGTAGAAAGATGAACATGATTAGAAAAAGTATAAAGTTTTGACGAATCATGTTTACTAAAAGCAATTGGAAAATTCCAATTAAATCTATATTTCATAGCTTCAGCACCTTCACCAAGAGTTGTAATTGGCCATACATTAATTACTCTAGAAGTATTTTTTTCATGATTTCTTCTTTCTAAAAACCCTAGGTAACTACCTCCATAAACAATTTCATTATTATTAGGATCAATAGCAATATGACCTGACTCTCCACCAGCAGTGCTTTCCCAGTCGTCATCACTTATGCTATAACCTAAACTTCTATGTCTTACTCTCTGGGTAGAATTATCTTGTTGAGCAACATAGATTCTGTAAGGAAATGAATTGTCTGTAGTTACTCTGTAGTACTGAGCTGTTGGTTGATTATAATAAGTACTCCATGTTTTTCCTTTATCATAAGTTACTTGAGCACCTCCATCATCAGCAATTATCATCCTTGTGTTATCTTCAGGAGCAATCCATAAATCATGATGGTCTCCATGAGGAGCGTAACTTGACTTAAAAGTTTTACCTCCATCATCTGAGAAGTGATACGCAACATTCATTACATACACACCATCTATATCTTGCGTATCAGCATATATTTTTGAATAATACCAAGCTCTTTGTCTTAGAGATCTGCTACTATTTGTATAAAGCCAGTTTTCACCCCCGTCGTCAGATCTATATACACCTCCCTTTTCTTGATTCTCAACAATTGCCCAGACTCTTTCTGAATTAACTGGTGATACAGTTACTCCAATTACACCAATCGTTCCAGTAGGGAAACCATTATTTTTACTAATCTTAATCCAACTCTCTCCACTATCAACACTCTTCCATAAATCAGAGCCTTCACCTCCACTGCTCAAACTATGAGATGTTCTTTGAACTCTCCATGTAGATGCATATAAAATTCTAGGATTATTTGGGTCCATTACAATTTCAAATGCTCCAGAAAGGTTATTTGCAAAAAGAACTTTTTTCCATGTTAATCCTCCATCTACAGATTTATAAACTCCTCTATCATTTGTTGGTTTATATATGTTACCAAGAACAGCAGCATAAACTATGTTATTATCATTAGGATCAATCACTATTCTAGGAATGTGTCTTGATTTGGGTAATCCAGAAAACTTCCATGTTTTACCAGCATCAACACTCTTAAATACCCCGTATCCAGATGAAACATTTCCTCTAATTGTAACCTCACCACCCCCCACATAGATTACATTTGAATCATTACTAGCAACTGCAATTGAGCCAATACTTCCTCCAAAGAAACCATCTGAAATATTCTCATAAGTTTTACCTCCATCCTCTGTTTTCCAGACTCCACCACCGGTAGCACCAAAATAATATAAGTCAGGTTGCCCTGGAACTCCTACAACTGCTGCAGACCTCCCACCCCTAAATGGCCCAATTTCTCTATATTCAACTGACTCATGAAGAGCTTGATCAAAAGTTATATTGTTTTTTGATTTTTTTTGTGAGTATAAGTTTGTATTAGATAAAAGAATAGTAATACAAAAAATCGCTACAAGATTTAATATTTTTTTTAGTATCATATTTGATATATTTACAAAAGCAAAGTAAAATAAAATATTCAATTTTCATATAGAATTATTGAGTATTAAAAATGGATGGATACATACGCTAACATTCTATTGATAACTATTCCTATTTTTTTAGTATTAATTACTATTGAAATATTATATGGTTTATGGAAGAAAGATCAACAGCACTCATTTATGGATACTATATCAAGTTTAAGTTCAGGTTTTACAAATTTACTTGTAGACATTCTTGGATTAGGTATAATAATTTTCTCATACCCATTTTTCTACGAAAGACTTAAGCTTATTGATCTTGAAGAGAGTATTCTTCTGTATATTATTGCTTTTGTCTGTATTGATTTTGCTAGCTACTGTCATCATAGACTTAAGCATTCAATAAATATTTTTTGGAATATGCATGTGATTCATCATAGCAGTGAAGAGTTCAATCTTGCCTGTGCCCTAAGGCAAAGTATTACTAATAATCTTGGTATTGGAGTATTGTTCCTAATTCCTGCAGCATTTTTAGGTGTACCTCCACAGGTAATTTCTATTTTAGGACCACTTCATCTATTTGGTCAATTTTGGTACCATACAAAACACATAGGAAAGTTAGGTTGGTTAGAATATATTCTTGTAACTCCTTCACAGCATAGAGTTCATCATGCTATAAATAAAGAATATATTGATAAGAATCTTGCAGCAATTTTTTGTGTTTGGGATAGAGCCTTTGGAACTTTTCAAGAAGAGCTTGATGATGTGCCATGTGTCTATGGAACGTTAAAACCTGTTGAGACTTGGAATCCAATTTGGATAAATTTTCAACATTTATGGTTCTTAATTCAAGATGCATGGTATACAAATAGTTTAAAGGATAAATTTAGAATATGGTTTATGCCCACAGGCTGGAGACCAGAAGATTTAAAAAAAAACTTACCTAGAGCTAAAGTTGAAAATGTATATAGTCAGGAAAAGTATAAGCCAGAGTATAAATTAATTCATAAAATATTTGCCGGATTTCATTTCGTCGTGCAAAATATTATCCTATTTGTCTTTTTAACTTCATTTTCAGACATATCTATTGCGGATAAAACTGCATATTTAGTCCTAATCTTTTCAACTATTTTTAGCTCTACTTCTATAATGGATGGATTTAAATGGTCAACTTCATTTGAATTTTTGAGAATAATTATTGGAATCACAACAATTATTTATAGCCAACAATTTGGCCTTACTTATAATTTAACGCTTATGATTTTCTTATTATCATATTTTACTGTATCTGTAATTCTTAATTTATTGCTCATAAAATCATTACCTATTCGTAATATTCAAGAAATTTCATAAATATATTTTTTAAAGTAAAAAATAATTTAAATTTGCAGCTAATTGGCCTATGGTGTAACTGGCAACACGTCTGGTTTTGGTCCAGAAGAGTCTAGGTTCGACCCCTAGTAGGCCAACAATTTTATTATATCAATAATTTATAATAAATTTGCCAAGCATTTTGAAAGTTTCAGAGGCGACATTATGTCCCTCTTTTTTTTTAAATAAATTTAAGAACATGGAAAATATATCATTATTAGAATCTTTTTCAGAATTCAAAGATGAAAAGTTAATAGATAGAGTAACTTTAATGGTTATTCTCGAGGAAGTTTTTAGGAGTACACTTACTAGAAAATTTGGAACAGATGAAAACTTTGACATAATTATAAATCCAGACAAAGGAGACCTTGAGATATGGAGGAACAGAATAGTAGTTAAAGACGGTGAAGTTGAGGATCCAAATGCGGAAATAGAATTAACTCAAGCAAGAAAAATTGAGCCCGATTTTGAGGTAGGTGAAGAGGTTTCAGAAGAATTCAAATTAATTGATCTTGGAAGAAGGTCTATTCAAGCACTAAGACAAAATCTTGTAGCAAAAGTTTTTGAGCATGACAGTAATAATATTTACAACCAGTTTAAAGACAGAGTTGGTGAGATTTTTACTGCTGAAGTTCATCATGTTAGAGCCAGGGAAGTTATCCTTTTGGATGACGATGGAAATGAATTGATTATGCCAAAAGATAAGCAGATACCAAAAGATTTTTTTAGAAAAGGTGATAACGTTAGAGGGGTTATTGAGAATGTTGAGTTAAGAGGTAATAAACCTAGAATTATATTTTCTAGAACATCTCCTCTATTTTTAGAAAAGTTGTTTGAGCAAGAAATTCCTGAAGTTTTTGATGGTCTAATTACTATAAAAAAAGCAGTAAGGATTCCTGGAGAAAAAGCAAAAGTTGCAGTTGACTCATATGATGATAGAATTGATCCCGTTGGAGCTTGCGTTGGAATGAAAGGATCTAGGATTCATGGAATAGTAAGAGAGCTTGGTAATGAAAATATTGATGTCATTAATTATACGAATAATATTCAGTTGTATATTACAAGAGCATTAAGTCCTGCAAAAATTAATTCATTAAATATTGACGAAGAAAAAAAGACTGTTCAGGTTTATCTTAATCCAGATGAAGTCTCTAGGGCAATTGGAAAAGGAGGTCATAATATCAGATTAGCAGGTAGGCTTACCGGATATGAAATTGATGTTTACAGAGAAGGGGCAGAAGAAGATGTAGAACTTAAAGAGTTTAAGGATGAAATTGATGCTTGGGTGATTGAGGAATTTAGAAAAGTTGGATTAGACACTGCAAAAAGTGTCCTTGAGTTGAGTGCAGAGGATCTTATCAAGAGAACTGATCTTGAAGAAGAAACAGTAAAAGATGTTTTAAAAATTTTAAAAGAAGAATTTGAAGATTAAATAATATGTCGATACCTATAAGGTTAAATAAAGTTTTAAAAGAATTAAATATCTCCTTAGATAGAGCTATTGAATTCCTTAATTCAAAAAAAATCATCATTGAACCAAGGCCAAACTCTAAGATAGATGAAGAAACCTATAAGCTTCTTCTTACAGAGTTTCAAACTGATAAGTCAGATAAAGATAAGCTTGAAGAAATCAATACTCAAAAGAAAAAAGAGCTTGAGGAAAAGCAAATTATTGAAGAACAAATTGAAGAAAAAACTCTTGAAACATTAAATATTGTAGAAGAAACTTCAGAAGAAACTGAATCTAAAACTGATATTTCTGACCCTGTCCAAGAAAAGTTTGAGAAAGAAAAAGAAAAAAATGATTCTTTAGATTCAGCAAAAATTCAAACAAATTTTCAAAAATTAACTGGATTAAAAAAGACAGGTGAGGTCATTGATTTAGATTCAATAAAGAAAAAAGAAGATCAAGTTGAAGAATCCAAGAAAAGAAGAAGAAAAAGAATTAGTAAAGATGTTTCTCAGCCTAAAGATTTTGCTAATAAATTTAGTAAGGATAATAAATCAAAAAATTTAAATCAAAAAGTTGAACCAACTGATGACGAAATTCAAAAACAAATTAGGGAGACTCTAGAAAAACTTCAAGGTAAATCTTCAAAGTCTAAGGGAGCTAAATACAGAAAAGATAAAAGAGATCAACATAAACTGAAAAGTGACGAAGAGTTAGCTCAACAAGCTGAAGAAAGTAAGATTATAAAAATCACAGAATTTATTACAGTTGGAGAGATTGCTACTTTAATGGAGATTACTTCAAATGATATAATATCTGCATGTATGAGTCTTGGAATTATGGTAACAATGAACCAGAGACTAGATGCAGAAACTCTATCAGTGGTTGCCGACGAGTTTGGATTTGAGCTAGATTTTGTAAAAACTGATATTGAAGAAAAGAAAGAAGAGCTCCAAGCAGAAGATGATTTAGAGAACCTTAGGGAAAGACCTCCAATTGTAACTGTAATGGGTCATGTAGATCATGGAAAGACTTCTTTACTTGATTATATAAGAAAATCTTCAGTAGTAGATGATGAATCTGGTGGAATCACACAACATATAGGGGCATATTCTGTATCTGTAAATTCAAAAAAAATTACTTTCCTTGATACACCTGGTCATGAAGCTTTTACTGCTATGAGGGCAAGAGGTGCTCAAATAACAGATATAGTAATTGTTGTTATAGCAGCAGATGATAACATTATGCCACAAACTAAAGAGGCTATCAGTCATGCTCAAGCTGGAGGTGTTCCTATTATTTTTGCAATTAATAAAATTGATAAAGAAGGGGCTAATCCTGAAAAAGTTAAAGAATCTTTAGCATCTATGAATTTAATTGTAGAAGATTGGGGTGGTAAAATTCAATCACAAGATATATCTGCCATAAGTGGTACTGGCATAGATGAACTACTTGAAAAAGTTATTCTCGAAGCAGAAATAATGGATCTAAAGGCAAATCCAAACAGATTATCATCTGGAGCTATTCTTGAAGCCTACCTTGATAAAGGAAGGGGATATGTTTCAACAGTCCTTGTCCAAAATGGTTCACTTAGAATAGGAGATTACATCTTAGCAGGAAAGACAAGCGGAAAAGTTAAGGCTATGTTTGATGAGAGTGGAAATTCTTTAGAAGTTGCTAAACCCTCAACTCCTGTCTCAGTATTAGGTCTAGATGGCGCCCCTCAAGCTGGAGATCAGTTTAAGGTTTTAGAAGATGAGAAAGAAGCAAAACAAATTGCAGCTAAAAGAACTCAACTTGTTAGAGAACAAAGTGTAAGAACACAAAAACATTTAACACTTGATGAGATTGGAAGAAGAATAGCGATTGGAGACTTCCAAGAATTCAATGTTATAATTAAAGGTGATGTTGATGGTTCAGTTGAGGCGTTAACAGATTCTTTTCAAAACCTCTCTACTGAAGAGATTCAAGTTAATATTATTTTTAAAGCTGTTGGTGCAATTACTGAGTCAGATGTACTTCTTGCTTCAGCTTCTGATGCTGTAATTATAGGATTTAATGTTAAACCAACTCAAAGTGCACGAAAACTTTCTGATAAAGAACAAATTGACATCAGATCATATTCAATTATATATGATGCAATTAATGATTTAAAAGATGCAATGGAAGGAATGCTTTCTCCTGAAATGAAAGAAGAAAATACTGGTGAAGCTGAGGTTAGAGACATTTTTAAGATTTCAAGAATTGGAACAATTGCTGGTTGTATGGTTACCTCAGGAAAGATTATTAGAAATGCAAGTGTTAAGGTTTTAAGAGGCGATGAACAAGTATTTGATGGTAAATTACTCTCTTTAAAAAGATTTAAAGATGACGTAAAAGAAGTTGCTAAAGGATATGATTGTGGTATACAAATAAATGATTTTAATGATCTTGAAGTGGGTGACTTAATTAAATGCTATCAAGAAATTGCTGTGAAGAAAAAATTATAAACCAGAGAGTTTTATAATAAAAGATCCAGGGTAAATTCTCCTAATTTTCTCAAGGTTTTCAGCTGCAACATTTATGTCCTTGTATTTTCCTATTCTTACTTTATAATTTGGGGTCTCAAATATTAGTTTAGACTCAATGTCTTCATAGTTTAATTTAAAATCATTGTAAATTGAATCTGCTTCATTCAGACTGCCATAAAATATTTGAATTGTGTAATAGCTTGACTCAAAATTTCTTTTACTAAAATCTTTTTTGATCTCAAAGAATTTTTTAGTTAATGAATCACCATAAAAAACATCTTCATCTTGAGCAGAAATGTTCCAGATTGAAAATGATAATAGGAATATAACTGTTAAAAATCTAAACTTTTCCATCACTAATTTTATCAAATTTAACAAATTGCACTTATATCTTATTTAGAATCATTATAAATTAAATAATTGTTCATTTTAGAGTTTTTAAAATGGTGTTTATGATGTAAATTTGTGCTGTTAAAAAAGTGGTTTTAAAACACTTTAACATAATGATCAAAAATTTAATTGCCCCCCTGCGAATGCTACTTATAAAAAGAATTTTTTTAATAGTACTTCTTTTCCCTTTTCTAAGTATTTCACAAGAGGCAGATATTCAGGCTGGAAAAAGTTTATTCAATGCAAATTGTGCTGCTTGCCATCAACTTAACAGAAAGGCAGTAGGTCCAGCATTAAGTGGAGTTACTGAAAAATACGATAAAGAATGGTTGTACCGTTGGATCAGAAACGGTTCACAGATGATAAAAGATGGTGACCCTCAAGCTGTAGCAATTTGGGAGGAATATAATCGTGCGGTAATGACAAATTATCCACAATTCTCAGATGAACAGATTGATAATATTTTAGCCTATACAAGTTTTACCCCACCACCTCCAACTAATACATCTGCTATAAATACTGAGTCCTCTAGTCAAGGTTCAAGTATTTCTCTTAATATAATTTTAGCGGTTACCATACTGATATTTACTATTCTAATAGTAATGCTTTTTCTAGTTCAAAGGACACTTATAAAGATTGCTAATGCAAGTGGCTTAAAAATTGAAACAGATACAAAAAGAAATATTACACCTTTATGGCAAACAATTGTTAAAAATCAATTTTTGATTTTTATTTTGGTTATAGGATTTTTACTATCAAGTGCATATTTTACCTATGGATATCTTATGCAAGTTGGAATTGATCAAGGTTACGCTCCAATTCAACCAATTCATTACTCACATAAAATACATGCTGGAGCAAATCAAATTGAATGTAAGTATTGCCATTCTTCTGCAAGAGTTTCAAAACATTCTGGTATACCTTCATTGAATGTATGCATGAATTGTCATGAGTATATTGCTGAATATAACGGTGAGGAAGATCTTGAAAATGGATATACCAGAGACTTTTACACTAATGAAATAAAAAAACTTTACAGTGCTGTAGGATGGGATGAACAGAATCAAGTGTATACGGGTAATACAAAACCAGTTAAATGGGTTAGAATTCACAATCTTCCGGATTTTGTATACTTCAATCACGCTCAGCATGCACAAGTTGCAAAAATAGAATGTCAAACATGTCATGGACCTGTAGAAGAGATGGAAATTATGTATCAGTATTCTCCGTTAACTATGGGATGGTGTATTGATTGCCATAGGGAGAGTAATGTTGATAAGAATAATGAATACTACCAAAGAATTCATGAAGAGCTTTCAAAAAAATATGGTGTTGAAAAATTAACTGTAGCACAACTTGGGGGAATTGAGTGTGCAAAATGTCACTATTAAAATGAAAAGTAAAAAATTATATTGGAAAGGAATTGAGCAGCTAAATAGTGAAAGTACTATAGTTGAGGGACTCGAAAATAATGAATTTGTTGAGAAACTTCCTGTTAACTCAAAACAAGAAAATGATGGTGCCTCAAGAAGAGATTTTTTAAAGTATGTTGGTTTTAGTTCAGCAGCAGCTGCATTAGCAGGTTGTGAAGGACCTGTAATCAAATCTGTTCCTTATGTTGTTCAACCTGAGCAAATAATTCCCGGTGTTGCTAATTACTATGCAACAACTATTGCTGATGGTAACGATTTCAGCAGTATTTTAGTTAAAACTAGAGAAGGAAGGCCAATCAAAATTGAGAGTAACAGAGATGCTTCAAGCTTTGGAGATGCTAATGCAAGGGTTCATGCCTCAGTATTATCTCTATATGATGCTAATAGAATTCAAGGTCCAAAGATTTCCGGTGAATACACTGACTGGGACACAATGATAAACCTTGTAAAAGTGAGCTTGCAAAACTTTAAAGATCAAAAGAAAAAAGTTGTATTACTGACTCAGACATACCCAAGCCCTACTACAAATAATATTATAAATGAACTTTTAGATGAGTATCCCAATGTAAGTCATGTGATCTATGATACTATTTCAGATTCAACAGTTTTAGATGCCTTTGAAAATATATATGGTATAAGAGCAATGGCTGATTATGATTTTTCAAAAGCTGAAAATATTATCTCAATTGATGCTGATTTTTTATCTGATTGGCAGGGTGGAGGATATTCTGCTGGATATACCAAGACAAGAGTTCCAGATAAATCTAATAATAAAACAATGTCATACCATCTTCAATTTGAATCCAACATGACGTTAACTGGTTCAAATGCTGATGATAGAGTGCCTGCTAAGCCTAGTCAGCTAAAAAAAATTATTTCAAGGATTCATTCTAGAATAACAGGTAGTGTCGATTTAAATGGCTCTCTGACACCAGAAATTGATAAATATATTGACCTATCAATTGAAAGAATTCTTAGCTCACCAAATAAATCAGTTGTTGTATCAGGAGTTGACGATGTTGAAGTTCAAGAACTAATTCTTCAAATAAATAGGTCCATTAATTCTGAAGCTATAGATATAAATAATCCAAGATTGATTAGAAAAGGTAATAATTTTGAATTGAGTGAATTTATCTCTGAATTAAATTCAGGTAAAATCTCTGGAGTTATTACATCAGGTGTAAATCCACTTTATTCACTTCCAAATTCAGAATCACTCAAACAATCTTTTCAAAATCTCGAGTTCTCACTTGTATTCTCTGAAAAAGAAGATGAGACAGCAAAGTCTGCTATGTATGTTGCAGCCTCTAACAATTATTTAGAGTCTTGGGGAGATTACGAGTTTAAAAAAGGTAATTTTTTACTAGCTCAGCCTACAATTAGACCTCTTTTTGATACAATTCAATTTCAGGACTTTTTCTTAAAGCTTTTAGGGTCAAATGAAAGTTTTTATGAAAGAATCAAGTCAAATTGGCAAAATAATATTCTTAAAGGTAAAACATGGGGTAAATCTTTACAAGATGGTTTTTATAATGATTTTACAAGTTTTAATCTAAGACCTAGAAAGTTATCTTCCAGTATTTCTTCAACAAGTGAAGATAGTTCTGAAGAATTTTCTCTTGTTCTTTACTCTAAAACTGGAATAGGAGATGGTTCACAATCCTCTAATCCATGGCTTCAGGAGTTTCCT
>Ga0255778_10001101_pt1 | contig 24552 bp, 24 predicted proteins | sample 071ome_31_FD_179976 | JGI IMG/M metagenome (GOLD analysis project Ga0255778, IMG submission 179976) | Coastal salt marsh microbial communities from the Groves Creek Marsh, Skidaway Island, Georgia - 071405CT metaG (version 2) | ecosystem: Environmental > Aquatic > Marine > Intertidal zone >...
TGCATGGATTTTTCCTCATTTAACGGTTGGCGATGGCATGCCCAGGCAAAGCACAGGCGCATCGTACTCTGCGAGGCAGTCTAGGAGGGAAAATGAGAAAAACCGGGGATTTAATTGTTATGTAACGGTTTAATTAACGTTCATGATCTGGTGAATCATTCGTATTGGCATCTTGTTCGCGGTAAATACGGCGCCAGTGCAGGTAGCCAAAGACCACGATGACCAGATAGGCGGCGAACAGGGCCGCGGTCAGCACCAGGCCGCGATCGATATAGAGGTAAATAGACAGCCCATCGATAACCAGCCAGTACAGCCAGTTCTCCAGCACCTTCCAGACCACCAGGAATGTGGTGATAACGCTGGCCCAGGTCGTGAAGGCATCGAGATACGGCCAGGCTGCCCCGGTATAGCGGGTCAGCAACCAGCCATTGACCAGTGCGGCGATGATCAAAACTGCCAGAATCAATCCATGGACGCCAGGCGCCAATGTACGAATCTTCACACCACCATGGGATTTACCGCCATAACGCCACTCATACCAGCCAATAACCGCCATCACGACATAGAACACGTTCAGCACCGACTCCATGAGCAGGCTGACATCCTGGAAAATCATGGTGTATATGGCAGAGCTGACGAAAGCACAGTACCAGCAGGCGATATGCTCCCTCGCCGCCAGCAGCAGGTAAGCAATGGCCAAGATGACGGCAAGGGGTTCGAGAAAGGACATGGTAATCACCAGCGGTATGTCGCCGCCAGTCAGGTTACTCTGCGACTGTGAAAAATCCGGCAATGGACAACTGCACGGTGACATCCCGGTCGCTGCGGTTGTTCAGCCACCAGCCGTGGATGCCGGTAAACGGCGCGGTTAGCGTCCCGCTTTCGCGGCGGTCGTTGTGCACTTTGTAGAACATCAGGTCGCCCTCCCCATCCACGGGATCAGTATGGCCGTGAAACTCGACATCCATGAGGGATGGATCGGCAATATCGGCAGTCCAGCTATACACCACGGTGTCGCCAGCCTGCATGGCAATCTTGAATTCCGGGCCGGCGCCGGCCGGGACTAGTATTTCGAATTCTGCCTGGTTGTAAGCAACCTCACTCTCGCCGAAGGTGCCCTCGGTCAGCGGCATTTCGTTCCACTGCACCTGGGCAGCAACAAGCGTGCTCAGCAGCAGACTGGCGGTGGTAATCAACATTTTCATGGTGCGGAATCCTGTGGTGAGCATGTTTGGCAGCGGCAAGCATACCCGCAATCCGCACAGACTGGAATGAACTGGGCCGGGACTACACGTTGTCAGGCCCTGTCTTACCTGGGTCAGGCCCTCCCAACCGGCGCCGGGGCCATAAAGCCTGGTTCTTTGGCCTGAATACCCGAAAAAGCCACGCAAGGTGATTCACCTCAACTATAATCTTAATGAGATTGATTTACATTTGCATTTTTATTACATTGCGCATCCATTGCGGCACTATTTCTGGAGTACAGTCATGCAACACCCTATTGCCAAGGTATTTCGTCATACCGCCCTGCCTATGACCATCATCGCCCCCATGGCCATGGCGCAGACAGCTGGCAACAGTACCCTGGCCGAAATTGTGATTCGCGGCCAATACCTGGACAGTGATCGCGTCAATGCGCTGCGTACCCCTACCCCGGTGATTGATGTGCCGCAGAGCCTGTCCATCATCACGGCGGACCAGATCAGCCAGCAGGGTTTTACCGCTATTGGCGAAATCATCAACTACATTCCCGGAGTGAACACTTCGCAAGGAGAAGGCCATCGGGATTCCGTGGTCTTCCGCGGCGTGCGCTCAAGCGCCGACTTTTACATTGATGGCGCACGTGACGATGTCCAGTACTACCGCCCACTCTACAACCTGGAACAGGTGGAAGTGTTGCGCGGCCCGAATGCCTTGCTCTTCGGTCGTGGTGGTACAGGCGGCATCCTAAACCGCGTGACAAAAAAAGGCGTGATCGGGGAAACCTTCACCGGCTTCCAGGCAGGTAGCGATACCTTTGGTGAATACAACGTGCAGATGGACAGCAACTATGCGCTTAATGATAGGGCCACCCTGCGAGTGAATGCCTTCTATGAGAGCCTGGCCAACCAGCGCGATTTTTATGACGGCGAACGGGTCGGTGTGAACCCTACACTGCGCGTCCAGATGAGCCCGGACACCATTGTCGACCTGTCCTATGAGTATGCCGATCACCAGCGTTTCATTGACCGGGGCATTCCCACGGGAGCCGATGGCCGCCCGGTCGAAGCTTTCCAAAGCATGGTCTTTGGCGACCCCGACTTTAACAACAACGAAATGGAAGCCCACCTGTTTCGCGGTGCAGTACAGCATGAATTCTCCAACAGCCTGAAAGGCAATGTCAGCGCCTATTATGGTGACTTCGACAAACTGTATGAGAATTTCTATGTCTCATCCTACAACCAGACCGTATCACCTGATGTTGTTACCTTGGACGGTTATATCGACACCACCCGGCGGCAAAACCTGTTACTGTCGGGCAACCTCATCTGGGAATTCAGCAGCGGCAATATCGATCACACCATTATTGCCGGTGCCGAAATGATCGACACCTCCTCTGACCAGGACCGCTACAACGCTTTCTGGGATACCACCACCGATGACAACGAAATCTTTACCATCGCCCGCCCGCTGAACCTGCGCGGTGGTATAGGTGTCAATGCCAATAGTGTTGTCACAAGCAACGACTACACAGCCGATCTCAACGACGACACCCGTGTCGATATCGATGTACGCTCTTTCTTTATACAGGACGAAATTGCGCTGTCGGAAAAACTGGACATTGTGCTTGGCGCGCGCTTTGACAGCTTCGATATCGAAGTATTCAATGTCCCGGCCAATGAGGTGCGCTCGCGCAGGGACGAGGAAGTGACGCCGCGTTTCGGGCTGGTCTTCAAGCCCCAGGAAAACGTCTCTCTTTATGGCAGCTACAGCGAGTCTTTCCTGCCCCGCAGTGGTGAGCAGTTCAGCGATATCAACGGCAGTAACAACCAGCTGGATCCTGACACCTATACCAACCTTGAAGCCGGCATCAAATGGGATTTCAGCATGGGCCTGAGCCTGACGGCTGCCGTGTTCGAGATCGAACAGAGCTCCCCGCAGGTGGCCGACAACGATCCCGATACGCTGGATGTCATCGACTCGGAAATCAACGGCTTTGAAGCCCAGCTGCAGGGCCAGCTCAGCAGCCAGTGGTACATCTCTGCCGGCTACAGCTACCTGGATGGCGAACAGGTGAATCGTTTCGGTGCCACCGGACTGCGTCCGACCGAGTTGCCGGAAAACATGTTTTCACTCTGGAACACCTTCCAGGTCACCGATAATTTCGGCCTGTCACTGGGCATGACTTACCAGGACGACAGCTTTATCGACAACGGCAATACCGCTGTCATGCCGTCCTATACCCGTGTCGATGCCGCAGCCTACTACGATCTCTCGGATGAGTTGCGCATCCAGGTGAATGTCGAGAACCTGACCGACGAGCTGTACTTTCCGAACTCTCACAGTGCCCACCAGGTAACAGTAGGCGCCCCTCTCAATGCCAGGCTGGCGGTAAGCGGTCGCTTCTGATCCCGTTTTCACCTGCCCTTAAATGCAAAAAGCCAGGACATGTGTCCTGGCTTTTTGGTTTACAAAGACCTTGCCTGACAGCGCGTCATTCGAGCTCATGTCCGGGAATGAATTTCGCCACGAACACTTCCCTGCCGTGGGTCTCGTAACTCCAGGCAAACAGATCCTTCAGCGTGTCCATCACCAGGCCGAACTCACCATGAATCATGGTAGAGGTCGCCGTGGTTTGCACATTCAGGCCGTCGCGGGTATTGAGTTCACGAATAAAGTCCTTGATCAGCGTTTTGTAATTCGTGTTGAACGGATACAGGCTGAGCTCGACAGTGAGTTGCATAATGCCAGTCTCTCAGGCTGTCCCTTACAGTTTTTCGGCGTTGGATGACAGATAGCTGGCCACACCTTCGCTGGTAGGCACCATTCCGGCTTCACCCTTGTTCCAGCCGGCCGGGCAGACTTCGCCATGCTCTTCGGTGAACTGCAGGGCATCCACCACACGCAGCATCTCGTCAACATTACGACCCAACGGCAGGTTGTTCACTGTCGCATGCTGGACAATACCTTCCTTGTCGATCAGGAAGGAGGCGCGCAGGGCCACGCCAGCAGGATGCTCGATACCGAATGCCTGGGCAATGCTGTGGGTAATATCTGCCACCAGCGGGAATTTCACAGGACCAATGCCGCCTTTATTTACGTCAGTGTTGCGCCAGGCCAGGTGGGTAAACTGGGAATCGATGGAAACACCAATGACTTCGACGCCACGTTCCTTGAAAGCCTCGACACGCTTGTCGTGGGCAATGATTTCAGACGGGCAGACGAAGGTGAAATCCAGCGGATAGAAAAACAGGACAACGTATTTACCCTTGTAATCAGCCAGGCTGAAATCTTCCTTGATGGTGCCATCAGCCATGACGGCTGTAGCGGTGAATTCGGGGGCGGGATGGCAGACTAACGTACTCATGCATACTCCTCGTTAATCGGAATGGGTTTAGGGGTGAAATAGTAAACCGGCTCAACGGGAAACCTGGTTCCCTTTGATGCGGCAGATGACGACCGGGGTGGTGTCTGGCAACCCCGGGCAGCACATCAGGGGCGCTATTGTCTTACGGTTGCCGCCTTTTGGCCAATTTTTTGCGAAATCAGGGAGACCGCCAGCGATGGCGCGCCTGGACGCCACCCTATCCTGGCCGCACCTTACTTCGGCCGACCAAGAAAGCCGGGTGTGGCCACCTCAAGCGCATAGATCGTCATGGCAATATTGCGGATTCCTGTCGGGGTAGTCCAGGGTTTGCCATTAAGACCGACGGCACCCAGTGCCGGAGCATAGAGCACTTTCTTGTCAGGCCCGGCAAAGGCGATGGTGATGGGTCGGCGTGGTGTCGGGATCAGGCCCTGGTAGGTGCCGTTTTCTGCTAGTACATGCACACCGAGATTGCCGGTGACATAAAGGCGGCCTGCATCATCGATGGCCATACCGTCGGCACCATTGTCACCATTCAATGAACCAAAGATGCGGCGATTGCGGCTTGAACCGTCGCGACGTACATCAAAGGCAAGCACCTCGGTGTTGTTGGTGACGTAGAGCACGTCACCGCCGCGGTTGAGCATGATGCCGTTGGAACGAATGTCGCTATCGGCAACCACCTTGATCTCGCCCTCGGCACTGACATGCCAGACACCGCCGGCCGAGGTGAAGAAGGCGCCGCCGCGGCCATCGGCAATCAGGTCATTGACCCGCCCCAGTGGGGCGCCGTCAGCGAACTGGTTCGCGAGCAAACGGTATTGCGGGGCCAGCTGGGCAATGCGGGTAAGCTCGTTGCAGCCGGCCAGCTCATCATTGAGCGGTTCACTGCAGGCGCGCTCGGCAATGAAAATACGGCCATCGTTATCCACGGACACGGCGCCGCCGCCATTGGTGTTTTCAAACACGGTGTATTCAGTCCCGTTGATCAGTTTCTTCACGGTATCGGTTTGCTCCTGCGCAAACAGCAGGCCGCCATCAGCGGTACCGACCACACCATCGGCGGTGTTGGGATCGGCCCAGACAATCTCCCAGCGAGCGCCTTCGTTAACCACACCGGGAATGGCGGTTATGGCGGCGCGTTTTTCCCCGGCCAGCATGCCTTTGGCCTTGAAGATGAAATAGGTGACTTCACGGCCCTCCTCCACCAGGACGTGGTGGGGAACGCCTGCGGGAATATGCACAACGTCACCTGTGGCAATGGCGCGTGACGTGCCGCCCTGCAGGGCCGTACCGCGCATTTCACCGGGGCTTTCCTCGCGTGGATTGACGATGGTGCCGCCGGTGACCAGTGTGGCACTGCCAGACGTCACGAAATACAGGTCTGCCCAATCGTCATGGGACTCGGAAAAACCCGGGCCCGGTTCGCGATGCACCATGGCGGCAAAATAACCGCCTTCCTGGATGATGTTATCCAGGATGGCGGCATTGTTGCTGCCTACCTGAGAAGCCAGGGAGGTGGCATAGTCATCGAGGTCCTGGGCGGTAAAAATGTCCTGGGCAAAAATGGCGGGCGCCATCGCGATGACGATGGCGGCAAGGCTGAGTCGTTTCATGGAATCCCCCCGGGAGATTGTGACGTTTGTTGTTGTTTTAGTTCTGTTCCCGAGATTCTATCGCAGCGCCGTAGCTGGGGTCACAGTCATAGGGCCAGACCACATCCCCTTCACCGCCCTTGTCCAGGGGAATGATGCGGGCACTGCGTCCGGCAAACACGGCCGGATCCTCGTATTCCTGCATGATGAAGAGCTTCTGCCCGTCCTCGCTGAGACGGAAATGCTCGATCAGGTGCATGCCCTCGGTGTGATCCAGGCCGTTGTTCAGGAACGTGCTAGCTTTGATGGCCACAGTATCTACGACCAGCGTGTCACCTTCCCAGTGACCAATGGAGTGGCCGCTGACCGTAGCCGGAATGTCCTCGGGATGGGCATCTTGGTTCAGGTGTATGACGCGCACGACATCGAAGTATTCCATCTTGATCACCACCAGGTCGCGGCCTTGGTAGATCTCGATGGGAAAAGGCCCCTGCATGGAATAGATAATGCTGGGCGGCTGACATGTGCTGCCCAGTTCCACCTGTACGGACGGATCATAGGTGGCGGCTTTCTGCCGCGCCGCTCCGGTAATCGGCATGCCGCCGTAATCCCCTTCCGGAAATTCCCGCAAGCCGGAATCGGCCAGCAGGATGGTGCCCTCCGGCAGCGCATCGATCATGGCTTGTTCGTCAGGTGTGGCAGGCCGCTGTGGCGGAATCGGGCCAAAGGAAATCATCCAGTAGCCGCTCATGTCCGGCTGGGCCTGAATGGCAGCGCTGCTCGTGAACGCCATCAGCACCAGAAGCGTGTGTAATACCAGCTGTGTCATAAACACCTCAGTCGTTCAAGTTGCGAGAGACACCGATCTCGGTGCCGTCAGCCTTGATGGCACGGGTAATGCGCATCAGGTGCGAACCGTCCCGGGCGCGAATGCCCCAAAGGGTAACCGTTTCCCCCTCATCCATTACTTCCTGGCTCCAGCCACGTCGGCGCAAGGCCGAGGGCGCGGAAGTCTCGCAGGTCCAGCGCTGCTCTTCACCATCTTCCGTGGTAACCAGCAATTCAATAATGGCATGCGGGTTGCGGAAATTGAACTTGGCCACGGTACCGGTGATGCTGATGGGCTCGTCATCAGTATTGTAGAAAACGGCCGCAGAGTGATGGGCAAATACTGGGGCAGCCTGGCACAGAACCAGCACCAGGGATTTGCTGAAAAGGCGTCTGGATATGGACATGGATTTCTCCCCAAGGTATCGCATTGGTATGATGATTGTAGGAACTTCACCCAGACCCGTAAAGCCGCGATACGGTTTTCTTGTTCAGGCCTGACCTGAATCAAGGGGCCTTTTCTTTCGAGGTCAATCAATCGAGGATTGCCCGCACGCCCATGACAGAATGATGACCAAGCAAGACTCGCCACAGCCAGACCCGCTCCCGGATCAGCAATGCCTGAATTGTGGCGCGCCTATTAACGGCCTCAAGTAATGCGGGTTCTGTGGCCAGAAAAGCACCACACGTATTATGCGCTTCCGTGAACTCATCGAGGAGTTCGTAGACGGCCTGCTCACCATGGACTCCAGGCTCTGGCATTCAATGGTGCCGCAGGTGATTGCCCCGAGTAGACTGACCGATGAATACCAGCGCGGTCGGCGCCAGTTTAACCTGCCGTCCTTTCGGATTTTCCTAATTCTGAGCGTGCTGTTTTTGACTCATGCTGAATAACAGCCTTGAGCCGAGCGGACCGGATGCGGGTTTTGGAACGCAATTCTTTTAGGAAGTCAACGATGAACGAGCCGCGTTACGCCAGGAGCTGGCGGCCGAACTGAACAGCGCAGACAGTGAAGCCTCGGGAGCGACAGAGTCATACCTGAAGCTTGGCGGAGATGCGAACACGCTGCTGATTATTTTACTGCGGACCGCCTGCGAAAACTTTATTGCCAATCCCGAGAGTTGTTGCAGCGCCTTGGCCGACAAGTTGCCCGGTGTCATGATCCTGACCATTCCCCTGGCGGTGATCCTGATGCAGCTGCTATAGGTTTTCAGCACCGCCGATACGTGGAACACGGGGTTTCCTTGTTTCATATCCATGCTTTCATGTTCATGGTCCGTATTCTAACGGGCTTGTCATCATGGCTGGGCATGTATTACGACTGGCTGTCACCCGGCATAAACCTGTTCCCGGTCGTCGCACTCTGGTATATCCCGGTTTACGAGTTCCTAGACATGGCCCGCGTCTATGGCAGCTCGCGGACAGCGATCTCTTCCAAGTCGCTTCTGGTCATCACCGGCCACCTGCTGCTGTTTGCCACCGTGACGGTGATCGGCGTGCTGATTACTGCGTTGCGGTTCTAGCCCTGGCGCTGTTTTTCCACCAAACATTCAGCCCCACCCCGACCAGCACCAGCGCCATGCCCGCATAGGTCAGCAGGTTGAAACTTTCCCCGAACAGGATGAAGCCAAGCACAATGGCATAAATGATGCCGGTGTAATTGACGATCGACACCGTGGAAATTTCCGCCAGCTGGTAGGAGCGCGTCATGAAGTACTGCGCTACTTGACTGGTGATGCCGACCATCAGCAGATAAAACCAGTCCCAGCCCTGCGGCTGCACCCAGAACAGCAGGCACCAGATGCCGGTAACGGGCAGACACACAAAGGGAAAGTAGAAAATGATGACCAGCGGATGTTCGGTCGTGGAGAGCTTGCGCACACAGTTGTAGGCAATGCCCATGAACACCGATGTCATCAACCCGATACCCAGGTGGAACAGGGACACGCGGGCATCAAAGCCCTGGATCACCAGGGTGCCGCTGAAACTGATGGCAAAAAACAGGCACTGCAGCGGGCTCACCTTTTCCTGCACGAACCAGATGCCGATCAGGGTTGTCGCAATGGGTGCCAGGTAGGTCAGTGTGGATGCCGTGGCCAGCGGTATTTCGTGGATCAGGTAGAAATTCAGGGTCAGGGCAAGCACCCCGGCCATGCCGCGCAGAATAAGCATCGGCTTATTCTTGCCGAAAATGGGTACTTGCGCCCGTTTCAGGCCCCAGTAGCACAAGGCCACCGAGATCACCGCGCGAAAGAAGATGATTTCCAGCGCCGGAATGGCGGGCACCAGTTTGACGAACACGGTCATGAGCGCAAACAGGAAGGTGGCCAGCGCCATGTACCAGACGCCGCGCAGGGAATCAGACATCGGTCAGGGAAATCCGCGGGAGATGAAGGCGCGCATTGTAATGAAGCCGCACGAAGAGCGCAAAAACCCGTCTACCCGAGCACAAATAATAGGCCTGGCATATCTTTTTTGATAAAGACCGACTTCTTAGTTCCTAATTTATTGTTTTAACGTGTTTTGTCTTGTCTTCAGGCATAAAAAAACCGGGCCTAGGCCCGGTTTTCCGTGTCTTCCTTGCCACTCAGGCGTCAATCTGTGACTCCCCTTCCACCTCGCGCTTGGCAGCAGATTCGTCCAGCAGGGTTTTCAGCTCCCCGTTCTGGTACATCTCGGACATGATGTCACAGCCGCCAACCAGTTCACCGTCCACAAACAGCTGCGGAAAGGTGGGCCAGTCGGAGACTTTCGGCAGATTCGCCCGAATTTCCGGGTTGGACAGAATATCCACGTAGGCAAACTTCTGGCCACAGGCCATCATGATCTGGGTGGCCTGAGCAGAAAAGCCGCACTGCGGCGCATTCGGGTTGCCCTTCATGTAGAGGATGATGGGATTGCTGGCGATCTGGTCTTTGATCACGTTTTCGATCGAAGCTTGTTCTGTCATGGTAATTCCGGCAAGTGATTGGATGGTTGGAATGAATGTGATGCCATTTTACGCGAAATCAAGCGCCGAAACAGGAAAAGCTGATAATATTCCCGGACAAGCCCTTAATTTATACAGGGTTTTAGAGCGGTACAGGTGAGCCTGAAAAATAAGGCGTTACCCTTACAATACAGTCCTCCAACCCGGTGAAATGGCAATAATGGGCACCAGTTCCGCATCAGATTGCCGCCGCCCAGATAAAGCTGGTTCTGGAAAATGGTCATTGCTAAAGCCAGTCGCGCCTCACTGAGGATTCCCTGCTAAAACTGGAAGCAGGCCATATCCGAGTAACGCGCCAGCGTGGCAGCGTAACTCCAGTACAAATTCAACTCTGTAGGATCAGTCAGTTCGCCCCGGAAACCGCGTACCGACAAATCGACCAGGTAAGGGTCACTCTCATACTGGTTGTTGATCATCAGGATTTGTGAAATCAGGTCCTTGCTAGCAGCGGTTACCAAGGCCTAGGTGTTCAGTGCGCTTTGTCCGTGCTCTGGCTGATTTCCAGACCGACAAAAATGAGGCCGGCCAGCACGGCCACGGCAGAGATGATCTCCGCTATGAGTGCATTCTCCTGAAGCCTCTGTTTCAAAGCCGATTTTCCTTTTTACAGCGCATCCGGATTGCCATGCACTACCCTGCCACTGACGAGGGTCAACAGTGATGTCACCTGCTTGATGTCCTCATCCGAAACGGCCGCTTCGTCGAAGTAATTCCGATCCAGCACCACCAGGTCGGCGCGGGCGCCCGGCTCGATGGTGCCCAGGTCATCTTCACGCAGGAACCAGCCGTTGGCGGCGGTATATAAACGCAGGGCATCAACACGTGACAGAGTCTCGTCACCGTTGATGGTTTCCCCGCGGGCGTTCTTGCCGGTGACCACGTAATAAAGTCCCAGCCAGGGATTCATTGGCGAGATCTGCATGCCGTCACTGCTCATGCCCATGGGAATGCCGTTTTCAGCCAGCATCCTGAACGGCGGACCGTTCTGCTCGGCGGTGCCGGAGATATAGCGCCAGCCACCCAGCACACTGACGCCGCCGCCCATGTTCTTTAATCTGGTTGCGTATTCGTCAGTGATAAAAGGCACATGCGCCACGACCCAACCCAGGTTGCTGATGCCGTCACCGCCTATGGCGTTGTGGACCTGCTCCCAGCCGTCGATGATGGTCTGGTAATCGTTGCCGAACAGTGAATGGTTTTCGTTGCGCCAGCCGGCCTCGGCCACGCGGCGGGTGCCGTTGAGCCAGGGCTCCGTCGGATTGAAAATGACCGGGCTCGAGCCCGCCGTGAATTCCCCTATGCCGATGGTGCGCAGCATGGCATCGCCGAACTCCGGAAACATGTTGTCCAATCGCGCCTGCAATTTCGGGGTATCAGGATCGTCTTCCATATACAGGAAATTGATGCGGATGCGGGTCAACAGGCGTCCTTCCTGGTGCAGGGCCCGTATGGCGTCGTAACCGCTGTAGGAATCCATGTTGGCCGCGCCGTCAGCATCGGTACCGGTGAGCGGAAAGCCGCCCTGATCAAGATGGGTAGTCAGGCCGAGACTGGCGGCATAGCGCATGGCATCGACCGTGCCCCGCTTCTGGTCTTCGAGCGTCTGGAGACTGCGCAGGGCAAACAGCGATTGCGTTGCTGGGTTGGATCCCTGACCGGTGGCAACCTCACCGTTATCCCCGATGGCGATACCCTGTGCTTCGAGCCGGGTCTTGCCGAGAGAATTGGTCACACCGGGACCGGAAAAACTTTCCTGGATGTAAACAGGGTGATTTGGCGTCACCGCATCAAGTTCCGCCAGCGTTGGAAAGCGCGGCTCACCCGGCGCCGGCACAAACTGGTTGCGGTGGAATCCCCCGATCGCCGTGATCCATTCGCCTGCGGGGACATCGGCGGTACGCGCACCGATGGTGGCTACGACCTCGTCGATGGATGTGGCATTTTCCAGACGGGTATCATGCCCGGGCCGCAAGCCAAGCAGGAGAATGTGGTTGTGATTATCAATCAGGCCAGGCACCACGGTGCGACCGTTGAGATCGATGACCTCACCGCAGCCGGATGGCGGCAGGCCATGACCGGTCTCCACAAAACGGCCAGCAGCGATGCGCGCGGAATCGACCACGGTGCCGGCGGCATCCATGGTGTGGATGACGCCGTTGGTGATCAGCACTTCGTCCGCGGCCAGGCAGACGGGGGGCGCGGCCTGCATCACCTCCTGCGCGTCCTGCTGGCAACCGATAAGCAGGCATGACAGAACCATGCCAGTCCCGCGTAATGTATTGCCTTTGCTCCAATGAATCATGATTTCCCCTTGATGCCGCTTGTCTCTGATGATGCTTTCACGTTTGCAATGGCGGATGACGGTTCTGCGTGCCTCTTCCGTCCTGCGCATACATGGTTCGATTTTTCTTTTCTATCAGCAACGTCGGCAAACGGCCTGTGGCCTGAGCCGACCTACCCGGACCCCTGTTTGCCCCAACCACCGCCACCCGGCGTGGCTACCGTGAGGCAATCCCCGGCAGCCACGGCAAGCGTGGTTTTGCCCGGCAGCGGTTTGCCGTTGAGCGTATTGCTTCCCGACTGACCCGCGTCTCCCCCCTGCAGGCCCCATGGCTTGTGCCGTCGCCGTTCGGTCTGCAGGCTCAGTTGCGCCGGTTGCAGAAATTCATATTCCCTGATCAGCCCGTCACCGCCGGCATGCTGGCCCTGGCCTCCACTGCCATCACGCACCTGGTAGCGATTGATCCGGATCGGGTAATGCATTTCCAGGCTTTCCACGGGGGTGTTCAGGGTGTTGGTCATGTGGGAATGGCGCGCGCTAAGACCGACGTGGCGCGGACCACCACCGTGGCCACCGGCCAGGGTTTCATAATAGTCCCAGGTATTACCCTGTTCGCGTGCGCCCATGGCGATGTTGTTCATGCTGCCCTGGCTCGCGGCCGGAATGCGGTCCGGCAGCGCCTGCTGCAGGGCGCCGAGCACAACATCGACTATGCGTGTCGAGGTTTCGACGTTACCGGCGGCCACGGCAGCCGGCGCCTGCGCGTGAACGAGAGAGCCAACCGGTGCTGCAACACTGATCGGCCGGAACAGGCCGGCACAGGCCGGCGCATAATCCGGCATGAGACAGCGGAAGGCGTAATACACGGCTGCGGCAACTACCGGCAACGGGCAGTTGATGTTGCCGGGCACCTGGGCATCGGACCCGGCAAAGTCCACCGCGACATGATCGCGGGCGACCCGGAGCGTGGTGCGAATGGCAATATCCGTCTGGCCCAGGCCATCATCATCCATCACATCCTCAAAGTGATATTGCCCGGGCGGAATGTCAGCTAGGCAGGCCAGGGCAACGCGCTCACCGTAGGCATTAAGGGCATTGAGCCCTTCGCTGAAGCGTGCCACGCCTAGCTGGGCAACCAGGGCCTGCAGGCGCTTGACCCCGGTGTTTACCGAGCTGACCTGCGCCGCCATGTCGCCACTGAGATGATAATCCTGGCGCTGGCCATGAATCGGCGCCAGGGCTTCCCAGAGCGTGGTATTGAGCTTGCTGGCCTGCAGCAGGTACTGGGGTGAAATCACGATCCCCTCCTCTTCCAGGCTGCTGGTGATCGGCATCGACCCCGGCGTATCAGAACCGATATTGGCGTGATGGGCGCGGTTGACAGCAAAACCCTGCAGGGCGCCCTCGACAAAAACCGGGGCGACGACTGTCACATCCGGCAGGTGGGTGCCGCCCAGGTACGGGTCATTGAGCACCACGGCATCGCCCTCGGCCCAATCGAAACGGGCCACGATATCCGCCATGGCATAGGCCATGCTGCCCAGGTGTACCGGGATGTGTGCCGCCTGCGCACACAGCTCGCCCCGGGCGTCAAACAGCGCACAGGAAAAATCCAGGCGGTCCTTGATGTTCGGCGAAAAGGCAGTGCGACGCAGGACAACACCCATTTCGTCACAGACAGCTTCCATGCGGGAGACGAACAGGCTTAATTCGATGGGATTCATGGCCGGATTATAGACCGCTCCCTTGTTAGGCACGAGAGGCAAGAAGCAAGAGCAGGATGAGTTCTCGCAAATGCCTGTCACGGGAATTGCCGGCATACACCAGCATTCAGAAAATGGCGTAGATGGGCATAAGGCGGCTGCGCCGCCATCCGACTTGGCGACCAAAGGTCGCCTGATATTGAACATTTCAATAAGGCTGAAAAACGTCGGAAGGCGGCCTTTCGGCCTTATCCGACCCACATCAGAGAAACCTGCAGACAAACGGGTCGTGCTTGCCTCTTGCCTCTTGCCTCTTGTCTCTTGCCTCTTTAAAATTTCCGCCTTTCCCGGGCAGCAACAGCTGCCTGTTTTGTTTTCTGGAGTCCTAAAAATGACCGACACCAATAAGCTGATGCATACCTACAACCGCATTCCCGTCGACTTCGTGCGCGGTGAAGGTTCCTGGCTGTTCGATACCGAGGGCAACAAATACCTCGACGCCATCAGCGGAATTGCTGTCTGTGCACTCGGCCACAGTCACCCGGGCTTCATCAAGGCTGTGCAGGAGCAAATGGCCACGCTGGTTCACACCTCCAACCTGTATAGCGTTCCCCTGCAGGAAAAGCTGGCGGAAAAGCTGTGCGAAGCCTCCGGCATGGACCGGGTTTTTTTCTGTAATTCCGGCGCCGAAGGCAACGAGGCCCAGATCAAGCTGGCCCGCATGTTCGGCCACCGCAAAGGCATTGAGGTGCCTGGCATTATCGCCATGGAAGGCGCCTTTCATGGTCGCACCATGGGTTCACTGACCGCCACTCACAGCAACCGCCACCAGGACGGCTTTGCGCCCTTCCTCGACGGCTTTTACCGGGTACCCTTCAATGATGCCGAGGCCGTCGCCAACACCATCAAGGCCCATGACAACGTCGTGGCGATCCTGGTGGAACCGATCCAGGGTGAAGGTGGCATTGTCATGCCGGGAGCCGATTACCTGAAAACATTGCGCACCTTGTGCGATGACCACGACATGCTCCTGATGCTGGACGAGGTCCAGACCGGCAACGGCCGTACCGGCAAGTACTTTGCCTACCAGCACGCCGGCATCCTGCCGGATGTGTTCGCCACCGCCAAGGGCCTGGGCAACGGCTTTCCAATCGGTGCCTGCCTGGCTAGCGGCAAAGCCGCCGATATTTTCCAGCCCGGCCACCACGCCACCACCTTTGGCGGCAGCCCGCTGGCCTGCGCGGCCGCGCTGGCGGTGTATGCCGCCCTGCTCTCCGAGAACCTCATGGAAAATGCCACCATCCTAGGCGATCGCATCAAGTTTGGCCTGAGTATGCGCCTGCAGAACGCGTCTCATGTCAAAGCCATTCGCGGCCAGGGCCTGATGATCGGCATAGAACTCGATGCGCCCTGCGGCGAGCTCGTCGGCAAAGCCCGCGACATGGGCGTGTTGATCAACGTGGCCTCCGGCAATGTCATCAGGCTGGTGCCACCGCTCAATCTCACCGAGGCCGAAAGCGACCTCATCATCGACACCATCAGCACACTGGTCAGTGACTTCAGCGGAGGATAAATCCATGAGCCCCAGACATTTCCTGACCCTGCTTGACCTTTCGCCACAGGAACTGCGTGACATCATTGCACGCGCCTGTGAACTCAAGAACATGCTGGCAAACCGGGTTTCCCACCCGCTGCTAAAGGATCGTGTGCTGGCCATGGTGTTTGAAAAATCCTCGACCCGTACCCGCGTGTCTTTTGAGGCCGGCATGAACCAGATGGGTGGCTCGGCCATCTTCCTGTCGCCGGACGATACCCAGCTCGGTCGAGGTGAGCCGGTGGAAGATACCGCAAGAGTCCTGTCCCGCATGGTGGACGCCATCATGGTGCGCACCTTTGCCCATGAAAAGATCGAGCGCATGGCAGATTACTCTTCCGTGCCAGTCATCAATGCCCTGACCGATGATTATCACCCCTGCCAGCTGCTGGCTGACATGCAGACCTATTACGAACATCGCGGCGACATCCAGGGCCGGACCGTGGTCTGGATCGGGGATGGCAATAACATGTGCAACTCCTATATCAATGCCGCCCGCCTGCTGGACTTTGAGCTGGTGATCGCCTGCCCTGAAGGTTACGACCCAATGAGTGATCTGGTGGCAGCAAACAAAAGCCGTGTCAAAATCGTTCGCACGCCGCAGGAAGCCATGGCAGGTGCCTCATTGGTCGTCACTGACGTCTGGGCCTCCATGGGCCAGGAAGATGAGCGTGTTCGGCGCATGAAGGATTTTGCTGGCTATGAAGTGACCCTGGAACTGATGGCCAAGGCCAACGATGATGCGCTCTTCATGCACTGCCTGCCGGCTCATCGCGGCGAGGAAGTCAGGGCAGATGTCATCGATGCGCCGGACTCCGTGGTCTGGGAGGAAGCGGAAAACCGTCTCCATGCCCAGAAAGCCCTGCTGGAGTTCCTGATCCACTGAGTGTGGTACATTAGCCACGCCTGCAAGACAGGCCTGTAGCGTGCTGACTGTTAGCCGCACTGCCCGGCCTGCTGAACCGAACACCGGACCGCCCCGAGATGAGCGCCCTGCTGGAAATCAACAACATCCACTGCCGTTATGACGACCAGGTTATCATTGATGACCTGAGCTTCACCGTGCCGGCGCGCCGCATCGTCAGCCTGCTTGGCCCCAGCGGCTGCGGCAAGACCACGGCCCTGCGTGCCATCGCCGGCCTGGAGCCGATCCATGCCGGCCAGATCCGACTCGATGGCGTCTGCCTGAGTGCACCGGGCGCCATGCTGCCGCCGGAACAGCGCCATGTGGGCATGGTGTTTCAGGATTACGCCCTGTTTCCGCATCTTACCGTACGCAAGAACATTGCGTTCGGCCTCCATGACCTCGATAAAGCGGAAACCGATGACAGCGTGAACCAGCTCCTGACCCTGGTGCGCCTGACCGATCATGCCGACAAATTTCCACACCAGCTCTCTGGCGGTCAGCAACAGCGCGTGGCCCTGGCACGGGCGCTGGCGCCGAAACCGCGCATACTGCTGATGGACGAACCCTTTTCCAATCTGGATACGGAAATGCGCCGCAGCCTCAGCCGCGAGGTGCGTGACATCCTGATCGCCCGACAAATCAGCGCGATCCTGGTCACCCACGACCAGGACGAGGCCTTTACTGTGGCCGATGAAACCGGCGTCATGCTGGAGGGCCAGCTGCAGCAGTGGGGCAATGCCAGTACCCTGTTGCAAGAGCCGGCCAATGACTTCGTGGCGCGCTTCCTCAATGCCGGCCAGAAAAGCTGACTATCCACAGGTCAATATCGCTTTTCCGAGCGCTTTTCCCCACCATGACGTTATTGTCCGAAACACTATATATAGTGTTTTCTGATTTTCCTGATTTTGCGCTTTTTTGGTGCAAATCGACCTGCAGTCAGGACAGCATGCAGAAATAACCCTGTTTTTGCTGATTCCCGACCATATTGCTGCCTGTCCTTGGCTCGTCCACTGCAGGTGCAATGTCACAATACCGGGCCACCAGGCGCCGTCATGGCCCCAAACAGCACTCAGGCTACCCACAATTTATCCACATCAATTGCACACGTTATTGGCTTGCACGGAGCAATTTTTACCTGATATAGTGCGTTAACGATTTTTTTACACAATATATTGTGCTTTCACCAGCCATTGGTTAGACTAGCCGGAAATCAAAACGGGCCAAAAAACCCATAATAACCACTGGTTAGCAAGCGTAGTTAAGAAGACGGTTATACGCCGTCAGGCAGTACCAAAGCAGGATGAAAGCCTGAGCAGCATTGGGTAAAAATCGATCTCGGGGATGGGGTTACCAGCAATTCGGGGTGAAAAAGGGTGTCAAAATCGCCTTTTTCGCCTGAAAAAACGTTCAAACAGCGTCCAGCGGCCCTTTCTCCGGCATCCCTCGAAGGCTTATCCACAGCCTGAAAGGCAAAAAAGGTAATACATCAGGGGTTTCGCCCAAACACTATATCTTGTGTTTGGGAAATCCGGGCCAACCCGGCTCATCGTTCCGGCAAACCATGCCGGCAACACAGCATGAAAGCGGTAGCCTCGCAGGCCCCTCAGCGACATGACTGTCGTGCTGGTCGAGTGCTTATCATGCCGGACAAGCGGCATGCCTAACCCGACAGGACCTTCCGCCTCGACCGGCAACAGCGGCAGGCAGGAACAAGAGAATCACACAACCCGCCGCCACCGGCAGCGACAGCACAGCAAGCGCCAGAACAACACAGCAATATCAGAGCAACAGTCAAAGCAACAAAAGCACAACATTAGAACAACAAAAAAGGAACCCGGAGTTAACCACCATGCACACCGAAGTAGAATCCAGCAAGGCCGCCTCCCCCGCCGCCCCGCAAACCCAGGATGACAGTGACAACAGCATTACCACCATGGCCCCAGGCACCCTGCGGGTCATCAAGCGCAATGGCGCGGTGGTGGGTTTTGACGCCTCCAAGATCACCGTCGCCATCACCAAGGCCTTTATCGCCGAGGAAGGCGGTAATGCCGCGGCCTCAAGCCGCATCCACGAAACCGTGGATAAAATGACCCGAGAGATCATGGAAACCTTCAAGCGTCGCATGCCTTCCGGCGGCAGCATCCACATTGAAGAGATCCAGGACCAGGTCGAGCTGATGCTGATGCGTACCGGCGAACACAAGGTGGCGCGCTCCTACGTGATCTACCGTGCCGAGCGTGCCCGCGAGCGCGAAAAAGAACGCGCTCAGAACCCGCAGGCTGATGCTCCGAACTCCGACATCATGGTGACTATGGATGATGGTTCCACCCGGCCACTGGACACGGCGCGCCTGCGTACCGTCATCGATGAGGCCTGCGAAGGGCTCGAGGACGTCAACGGTGATGCCATTTATGAAGAAACCCTGAAAAACCTCTACTCCGGGGTCAAGCACAGTGACGTGCAGGTTTCTCTGGTGATGACTGCCCGCACCCTGGTTGAGAAAGAACCGAACTACAGCTTTGTGGCCGCGCGCCTGTTGCTCGATACCCTGCGCAGTGAAGCCCTGACCTTCCTGGGCGTGGCCGACAGCGCCACCCAGAGCGAGATGCATTACAAGTATGCCAATGCCTTGCGCCCCTACATCGAGAAAGGCGTGGAGCTGGAACTGTTGTCCCCGCACCTGCTCGAGTATGACCTGGAGCGCCTGGGCGAGGCCCTGAAAGCCGACCGCGACGACCAGTTCACCTACCTGGGCCTGCAGACCCTGTACGACCGCTACTTTATCCACAGTGAAGGCACCCGATTCGAGCTGCCGCAGATTTTCTTCATGCGCGTGGCCATGGGCCTGGCTTCCAACGAAGCCGATCGTGAAGAGCGCGCCATCGAGTTCTACAACCTGCTCTCCAGCTTCGACTACATGGTTTCCACACCACAGCTGTTTAACTCCGGCACCATGCGCCCACAGCTGTCTTCCTGCTTCCTGACCACCGTGCCGGATGACCTGAGCGGCATCTACGGCGCCATCCATGACAACGCCATGCTGTCCAAGTGGGCAGGTGGTCTCGGTAACGACTGGACGCCAGTGAGAGCCCTGGGTGCCTACATCAAGGGCACCAACGGCAAGTCCCAGGGTGTGGTGCCGTTCCTGAAAGTGGTCAACGACACCGCGGTTGCCGTCAACCAGGGTGGCAAACGCAAAGGCGCCGTGTGCTCCTATCTGGAAACCTGGCACCTGGACATTGAAGAATTCCTGGAACTGCGCAAGAACACCGGTGACGACCGTCGCCGTGCCCATGACATGAATACCGCCAACTGGATTCCGGACCTGTTCATGAAGCGCGTGTTCGAAGACCAGGAATGGACGCTTTTTTCGCCAAATGAGGTCCCTGACCTGCACGAGCTTCATGGCAAGGCCTTCGAAGAACGCTATGCGCACTACGAAAAAATGGCCAAGGAGGGCGCGCTCTATGTGCACAAGACCGTGCGGGCCAAGGACCTCTGGCGAAAAATGCTCTCCATGCTGTTTGAAACCGGCCATCCGTGGATCACGTTCAAGGATGCCTGCAACACCCGTTCACCACAGCAGCATGTGGGCACCGTACACTCCTCCAACCTGTGTACCGAGATCACCCTGAACACCAGCTACGACAAGGACGATCCGAGCAAGAACGAGATCGCCGTGTGCAACCTGGGTTCCGTGAACATGGTGAACCATGTGACGGCCGAGGGGCTCGACAAGGAGAAGCTGCGCAAGACTGTCCACACGGCCGTGCGCATGCTCGACAACGTCATCGACATCAACTACTACTCGGTGGAAGCAGCACGCAACTCCAATATGAAGCACCGCCCGGTGGGCTTGGGCATGATGGGTTTCCAGGATTCCCTGTATATCCAGCAGATCCCCTACTCTTCCGAAGCAGCGGTCACCTTTGCCGACCACTCCATGGAAGCCATTAGCTTCTTTGCTATCGAGGCCTCCACCATGCTGGCCGAGGAGCGCGGTCCCTACTCCACCTATGAAGGATCACTGTGGAGCCAGGGTATCCTGCCCATCGACTCCCTCAAGAAACTGCAGGTCGAACGTGGCGAGCAGTACCTAGAAGTGGATTTCAGCAGCACCATGGACTGGGATGCGATGCGGGCGCGCGTTAAGGAAAAAGGCATGCGCAACTCCAACGTCATGGCTATTGCACCGACCGCCACCATCGCCAACATCACCGGCGTATCACAGTCCATCGAACCCACGTACCAGAACCTGTACGTGAAGTCGAATCTGTCCGGTGAGTTTACCGTGGTCAATCCTTACCTGATCCGCGATCTCAAGGCCGAAGGCCTGTGGGACAACGTCATGATCAACGACCTGAAGTACTACGACGGCAGCGTGCAGAAGATTGATCGTGTCCCACAGCACATGAAGACGCTGTATGCGACGGCCTTCGAGATCAATCCGCGCTGGATTGTCGATGCCGCCAGCCGCCGCCAGAAATGGATCGACCAGGCCCAGTCACTGAACCTCTACATCAGCGAAGCCAACGGCAAGAAGCTGGACGTGACCTATCGCATGGCCTGGTACCGCGGTCTGAAGACCACGTACTACTTGCGTGCCATGGCCGCCACCAGCACCGAGAAGTCCACCGTGTCCTCCGGCACGCTGAACAAGGTCTCCGCCATGATGGAAGAACCTGCTGTGGAAGCCGGCCCGGCTGAAGTACCAAAGGCCTGTTCACTGGATGACCCGGACTGCGAAGCCTGCCAGTAAACAGCCTGCCGGCCGGGCTCGTCCGGTCGGCGCAACCAGTTTGAACAGACTTAATTCATATTTTTTAACGCGTAACAAGTAACAGAGGTAAGCCACATGTTGTCATGGGATGAATTCAATAACGACGAGAGTACACCGGTCGCCGCACCGCTGAAGAATCCGGGCTTTGCCGCCAACGAGGACGACAGCACGGCAGCACAGGCCCTCAACCAAACAGATACCCTGGAAGCCCAGGCTCCGGTTCGCGACGAAGCCGTGTTTGATGAACCGGCTGCCGCGCTGGCAGAGATGAGCCCTGTCCAGGAGCCTGTCCATCCTAATGTGGGCGAAGTGCCCTCTGTCGCCTCCCTAGCAGCTGACAGCGAACTGAGTGCTGTCGAGCTGGCCCAGAAAGCCGTCGAGGAAATGGATTACACTGACGGCCAGGAAGAGCTTGCCGGCACTGCCGAACGTGTCACCGTTGACCAGAAACGCATGATCAACTGTCGCGCCGACCTCAACCAGCTGGTGCCTTTCAAGTATGAATGGGCCTGGCAGAAATACCTGGACGGCTGCGCCAATCACTGGATGCCACAGGAAATCAACATGAACGCGGATATCGCGTTGTGGAAACGTCCTGACGGCCTCACGGATGACGAGCGCATCATCGTCAAGCGCAACCTGGGCTTCTTCTCCACAGCCGATTCTCTGGTCGCCAACAACCTGGTGCTGGCCATTTACCGCCTCGTTACCAACCCGGAATGCCGCCAGTACATCCTGCGCCAGGCCTTTGAGGAAGCCATTCACACCCACGCCTACCAGTACTGTATCGAGTCACTGGGCATGGATGAGGGCGAGATCTTCAACATGTACCACGAGATCCCGTCAGTGGCGAAGAAAGCCTCCTGGGGCCTGAAGTACACCAAGGAGATTTCCGACCCGACCTTCCAGACCGGTACACCGGAAACCGACAAGCAGCTGCTGAAGAACCTGATTGCCTTCTACTGCTGCCTGGAAGGCATCTTCTTCTACTGCGGTTTCACCCAGATCCTGTCCATGGGCCGCCGAAACAAGATGACCGGCACTTCCGAGCAGTTCCAGTACATCCTGCGCGATGAATCGATGCACCTGAACTTCGGCATCGACATGATCAACCAGATCAAGCTGGAAAATCCGAAGCTGTGGGATGCCGACATGAAGCAACATGCCACCCAGATGATCCTGGAAGCCACGCAGCTGGAAATCGAATATGCCCGTGACACCATGCCGCGCGGCGTCCTCGGCATGAACGCTGCCATGATGGAAGATTACCTGAAGTTCATCGCCAACCGCCGTCTGGCTCAGATCGGCCTGCCGGAACAGTTCCCGGGTGCCGCGAATCCATTCCCGTGGATGAGCGAAATCATGGACCTGCGCAAGGAAAAGAACTTTTTCGAAACCCGCGTCATCGAATATCAGACCGGTGGCGCACTCAACTGGGATTAAAAGAGCGTTTTACAAAGCACTACCGCGTGATGCTGATGGCTCGCCAGAGCCATCGGAAAGCGCACAAAAATCCGGGCAAGCAGTAAATCCATCAGCCAACAAAAGGAACCTTCCTATGGCCGATAAGAAAGATGTAGAGCAGAACGCGGAACAGACACTCATCACGCTCGATCAGCTGAGCCAGACGCTGGGAGTGATGACCTGTGTTGTCGACCGCCTCAAGCAACACCTGACCCGCCAGTTATCGCTCAATGCCGAAATCTTCGGCGACGAGCAGAAAGTGGCTCAGGCTGAAGCCGAAGAGCGGGCGCAAGCCAGCAAGCAGTTGCAGCAGGAAAGCTTTGTGGTGGAGATCAGCCAGAAAGAGCTGGAGGAAGGCAGCGATCCGAAAAAAGTCGTGCACTGATCACGATCGCCCTGCCTGCCATAAAGCGCAAGAAGCGTGTGAAGCATAAATAGCGCAGGCAATCACTTTTGAGACCGTAAACCGGAAACGTTTTTGCAGTACGTCTCCGGTTTTTTATTTGTGCCGCAAGATATTCACCCTGGGCATATTTTCAACTTTAGCTGTCTTTCAACTTTAGCCGTCAATTAGAGATACCGCTACAATCGCTTCCAGCCCAGACTGAAATACCCTTTATCGGAAACGCGGTATGACTCACATCGACGATCTGTAAATTCTGATCGAATCACATACGCCAATCCTCGTTATTGAATCACGCGAAGAAAAGGTCATCATCCGGACCTTCCAGAAACTGGCTAGGAGTGTCCACAAAGCCCTGTATTGCTGGTCTGTCACCTCTAGACTAAAGCGACTTGATATCAATCTCGAGCCACAAAAATTCAATGATGATCCCAATGTGGTACTGGACCATATCAAGTCGACGTGCCATCCGGGTGTGTACATCCTGCCAGATTTCCATCTTTACCTGTCTAATCCAAAGGTGACCCGTTTGCTCAAAGAAGTGGCGCAACAGGGAGAACGGGCAGGACACCACACCATTGTATTCATCAGCCAAGCGTTAACCCTTCCGCCAGAAATTGAGCATTTCGCGCGCTACATCAGCTGTGCCGTTCCCGATGCTGCCACGATACAGAATATCGTCAACGAAATTGCCCTTGACTGGCGTGGCCAATATGGCAAGCGGGTCAACACCAGCCAGAAACTGATCGACCAACTTATCCGTAATCTCAAGGGTCTGCCTGCCCACCATATACGCAGGCTGGCACAAAATGCCGTTTTCGATGACGGTGCCATCCGCGAGAGCGACCTGCCTGGGGGTATGCAGGCCAAGTTCGATTTGCTTGATCAGGATAGTGTCCTTTACTTCTAAGATGACACCGCAAAATTTGCCGACCTCGGCGGACAGGAACAGCTCAAGCTCAGGCTGAACCTGAGACGCGGCATCTTCCTGGGTGAGAAAGCATAACCGGACCTGGATGCCCCGAAGGGCATCATGCTGCTGGGTGTACAAGGTTGCGGCAAGAGCCTGGCAGCAAAAACCGTGACCGGTATTTTCGCAGCCCCCTGCTTCGCCTGGATTTTGCCAGCCTCTACAACAAGTCGCATGGGAAACCGAAAAGTACCTCAGAGGTGCCCTGCACACCGCCGGCCTGATGGCGCCCTGCGTACTCTGGCTCGATGAAATCGAGAAAGGCCTGTTCACTTCCGAGTCGGATGATGGCACTTCAAAACGCATCCTCGGTACCCTGCTGACCTGGATGGCGGTACGGCGTGAGAACGTTTTCATGGTGGCCACGTCCAATGACATTGAAGCGCTGCCGCAGGAACTGGTGCACAAGGGGCGACTGGATGAAATTTTCTTTGTTGACCTGCTTGACGCCCGTGTACGCGAGCAGATAT
>Ga0255778_10001106_pt1 | contig 24446 bp, 21 predicted proteins | sample 071ome_31_FD_179976 | JGI IMG/M metagenome (GOLD analysis project Ga0255778, IMG submission 179976) | Coastal salt marsh microbial communities from the Groves Creek Marsh, Skidaway Island, Georgia - 071405CT metaG (version 2) | ecosystem: Environmental > Aquatic > Marine > Intertidal zone >...
TATGAGGCACGTAAGTTTGGTGTACGTAGTGCAATGAGTGGCCGTTTGGCCGCTCGTTTATGCCCAGATTTGACCTTTGTAAAGCCCCGTTTTGAGCGCTATAAAGAAGTTTCTGAACGCATTAGAAATATCTTTTTTGAATATACCGATTTGGTAGAGCCTCTATCCCTTGATGAGGCATATTTGGACGTAACTAAAAACAAAAAGAACCTCTCTTCAGCAACTCAAATAGCAGCTGCAATTCGACAACAAATTTATAACGACACCGGACTCACCGCTTCAGCAGGGATTTCGATTAACAAGTTTATTGCCAAAATTGCTAGTGATTGGAATAAACCAAATGGACAAAAAACCATCCCACCCGAGGAGGTTATTTCTTTTTTGGAGGCCTTGGACATCCAAAAATTCTATGGTGTTGGAAAAAAAACGGCCGACCGGATGTATCAACTCGGAATCTACACGGGAGCGGATTTAAAAAAGGTGTCCTTAGAACAGTTAGAAGCTTATTTTGGCAAATCGGGATCGTATTATTATCAAGCGGTTCGTGGGATTCATACGCGACCAGTACAACCGCAACGTACCCCAAAATCTTTGGGCGCCGAACGTACTTTTGACACCAATTTGAGCAGTGAAGTTTTTCTGGAAGAAAAACTCGAACAGATTGCCCAAGCACTTATCAAAAGAATGGGCCGCAAAAAGCAAGCCGGCAAAACCATTACCCTAAAAATCAAGTACAGCGATTTTACCATGCAAACCCGAAGCAAAACACTGCCTTATTTTGTCTCAGACAAAAGTGTCATTTTGGACCAAGCCAAAGACCTTTTGTATCAAGACCGACTAAAAGACTCGGTCCGTCTAATTGGCATATCACTGTCCAACTTAAAAGGCGAGCGTAACTCAAGCACTACATCAGATCAAGAAAAGCTCGATGTGCAACTTTCGTTTGATTTTTAGATGGTAGAGACCCGCAAGGTATTTACCATCCCTTTTGCAGCGATTGGCATTGCGGTTAGGTTGATGACCAATTCATTGGAGTCAACATAGCCTTTTTCGTGGGCAATTTTATTGATTTCTTCAACCGTATTGTCCGTACTGCTAAAACTGTCGTAATAAAAAGCTTTTACTCCCCACAACAAATTGAGCTGCGTCAAAATTCTTTTGTTGGAGGTAAACACCAAAACATGTGCTGAGGGGCGCCAAGCCGAAATTTGAAAAGCTGTATATCCACTATTGGTTAGGGTACAGATAGTGCTGGCATTGATTTCATTGGCCATATGTGCCGCATGATAGCAAATTGCTTTGGTAATATATCGCTTGGTTCGGATTGTAGGAGGGTTTTGAGGAACTCGAATCAAATCAGAGCCTTCTACTTGATGTAAGATAGAAGACATGGTTTTGATGACCTCTACGGGATATTTTCCAACCGAAGTTTCGCCAGAAAGCATCACTGCATCGGCACCGTCCATTACAGAATTGGCAACATCATTGACCTCTGCACGTGTTGCAGTTCGGCTTTCAATCATGGTTTCCATCATCTGTGTTGCAATAATCACGGGAATGCGTGCTTTTTTGGCTGCCCGTACCAGTTGTTTTTGTATCAAGGGCACTTCTGCCGCAGGGATTTCTACTCCAAGGTCACCACGTGCCACCATAAGTCCGTCGCTGTGGGCAATTATTTTGTCAATATTGACAATCGCTTCGGGCTTTTCAATTTTAGAAATAATCGGAATTTTATAATCTGAGTGTTCTTCAATAAGGTCTTTAAGATCTTGTAGGTCTTGACTGTTGCGTACAAAAGAAAGCGCGATCCAATCGACTTCTTGGCTGATCGCAAATTTGGCGTCTTTGATGTCTTTTTCTGTCAGCGCAGGAAGTGAAATTTTGGTATTGGGCAGGTTGACTCCTTTTTTGGATTTGAAGGGCCCTCCTTGTATGACTTTAGCGGTTACTTCTTTGTCTTTGTCGGTAGTGAGTACTTCAAAAATAAGCTTGCCGTCATCGAGAAGTATTCGTTCGCCTGGACTAACATCTTTAGGAAAATTTGAATAATTCATGTAAGCACGTGTCGCATCTCCTACAAAAGGGGTCTGTGTCAAAAAAGTTACGATGTCACCTTCTTTGACCACGCAGCCTTCTTCCATTTCACCTACACGCAGTTTTGGCCCTTGAAGGTCTGCCAAAATGGAGGTATGTGTTCCTAGTTTTTCGTTTAGTTTGCGGATATTTTTTATACGCTCACGGACTCCTTCATAATCGGCGTGTGAAAAGTTGATTCTGAAAACGTCAACCCCTTCCTTAATCAGTTTTTCCATCACCTCGATGTCCGAACAGGCGGGGCCTAAAGTGGCGACAATCTTGGTCTTCTTTTGTTTATTCATTTACAAGTTCAAAATATTCAATTTGCTTTTTATTTTTTGCTCCTTTATGCCATAGCACATGGAAATAAGCGGGGACTGTTCGAGCACATTCTTTAGGTGATCGGGATTGAGCCCTTCGTTTATTTTTAGTAAAAAAGGAACATTTTTGGCTTCGGAAAGCAAATATACTTCTTTTGTGATACTGACTTCAAATAAATTTGAACTGTTTGTTTGTTGGTCTTCAATATGTTGTGCGATGTTTTGAAGCAATTCGCAATGAATGCCGCGCTGAGGAGCTTCCCAGACATAATGTTCAAAGAACGTATGGTGAAGCTCGAGGTCCTTGCGGGTTCGAATAAAATGGCCTTTTAAATTTTTGTTGAGCACATAAGCCAGCTCAAAGCCAACCGCGGAGGTGTGGAGGGCCAGCAGTTCAAAATCGGTGTCGATTTCGGCATCGAGTAAGAAGTGTTTTTTGCTCATAAGAGTTCCTTGTGGTGGTTGAGCCCTAGTTTGAAATATGCTCTCCGGGCGGCTTTTTCTTCAGATTTTTTTTTTGATACTTCTCGGGCTTTTACTAAGGGTTTGTTGTTAATTATAAGCTGCGTCATAAAGTTGATATCGGGGTCAAGACCATCGGCTTTTTGGGTTTGAAAGACAAGTCTAGATTTTTCTTTCTGCGCCCATTCGATTAAAGCACTTTTGTAACTAAGTATGGAACGATTTATATGCTCTAAGTCGACGTGCTGTTTGAGAATTTTTTCCAAAATAAAGCGTTCGCATTTGACATACCCCTGATCCACATATAAAGCTCCGATGAGGGCCTCTAACAGGTTGCCCAATATGTCATTGCCAAAATTGGCTTTTGGGTTTAGGGGGATGATTAGGCTAAGCAAATCAAATTTTTGACCGATGTTGTTGAGATTTTCACGACTTACGATTTTTGAGCGTAGTTTGGTGAGTTTGCCTTCTTGTGCCTTGGGGTATTTGAGATAAATATAAGCTGATACCACGCTGCTAAGCATGGTGTCTCCTAAAAATTCGAGACGTTCATAATTGATTCTTTCACCTTGCGCATCTTTGAGGTTCATCGAGCGGTGTGTAAAGGCCTCTTGATAGAGGGCCATGTTTTTTGGTGGGGTCCCTAAGATTTTTTTTAATTGGGTATAAAAAATCCCGTTTGAGGACAAACGGGATCTAAATATGTGGTTAAGAAATCTCACATTTCAAGTTAATCAATTTTTCCAAAAACAACACAAGCATTGTGTCCTCCAAAACCAAAGGTGTTTGACAGGGCAATATTAACGGTTCGTTTTTGGGCTTTGCCAAAGGTAAAGTTCAACTTAGGATCAATATTTTCATCCGGGGTTTGATGATTGATGGTGGGAGGAACAATACCGTGTTTGATGGCCATAATGGAAGCAATCGCCTCTATGGCACCAGCAGCACCTAGAAGGTGTCCGGTCATGGATTTGGTAGAATTGATGTTGATGTTGTAAGCATGTTCTCCAAAAACGGCTTTAACCGCTTTAGATTCTGCAATATCTCCAAGAGGGGTAGATGTACCATGCATGTTTATGGCATCTACATCTTCGGGTTTTAGGTTGGCGTCTTTAAGGCAATTTTGCATTACTTTGATGGCCCCTGCTCCTTCCGGATGGGGTGCCGTCATGTGATGTGCATCTGCAGAGAGGCCGCCGCCTAATAATTCGGCATAAATTTTAGCACCCCGTGCTTTGGCGTGCTCATATTCTTCTAAAATTAGTGATCCCGCACCTTCACCCAATACAAACCCGTCACGATCCTTGTCAAAAGGACGAGAAGCTGTTTTGGGGTCGTCATTGCGTTTGGACAATGCATGCATTGCATTGAAGCCTCCCATACCTGCAATGGTAACGCCAGCTTCAGAACCACCACTGACCATAATGTCTGCATAGCCCAAGCGGATGTAGTTTAAGGCATCAATTAGGGCATTGGCAGAAGAGGCACAAGCAGAAACCGTAGCAAAATTGGGCCCTGCAAAACCATATTGTATCGAAATCATTCCAGGGGCAATATCCGCAATCATTTTTGGAATGAAAAACGGATTAAAACGCGGTGTTCCATCGCCTTGAGCAAAATCAATAACTTCGTTTTGAAACGTTTCTAAACCACCGATTCCGGCACCCCAAATGACACCGACACGGTCTTTGTCAATCCGTTCGAGATCTAGACCAGAGTCTTCGATAGCTTCTTGAGTAGCGACCAAAGCATACTGGGTAAACCGGTCGTACTTTCGGACTTCTTTGCGGTCAAAATGTGCTAGAGGGTCAAAATTTTTGATTTCGCAGGCAAACTGCGTTTTAAATTTTGAGGCATCAAAATAAGTAATTGGGGCTGCACCACTTGTTCCAGATAATAAACCCTCCCAATAGGCTGGGAGGGTGTTTCCAATAGGTGTCAGAGCCCCTAATCCGGTAACAACTACGCGTCTTGGACTCATGGCACTAGAAATTTATTTGGCTTGTTCAATAAATTGAATAGCTTGACCTACAGTTGCGATGTTTTCTGCTTGGTCATCCGGAATTTGGATATCAAATTCTTTTTCAAATTCCATAATCAACTCCACTGTATCTAAAGAATCTGCTCCTAAATCGTTGGTGAAATTTGCTTCTGATACAACTTCATTTTCGTCTACACCCAATTTGTCTACAATTATGGCTTTAACGCGTGATGAAATGTCTGACATGATTTTCTATTTAAAATTGTTGTGGACAAAAATAAAAAACTTTGTACTATTTCGTCCTTTGGTTTGTTAAATATAACTTTTCTTTGTGAAATAGTTGCTATAAAAAATTTTGAAAACAGCTATATTTTCAATGCTTCAACAACAAAATAGGACTTGGCACAAAGCGTGAAAAAAATAATTTTGTGGGCCAGTGGAAGTGGGTCAAATGTTGAAAACATCTTTAAATATTTTCAACAAAACCCCCTTATAAAGGTTGCAGCCGTTTTTACCAACAAATCCAATGCCGGCGTTTTACAGCGTATGGAACCCTATAAAGTGGTGTTTGAAATTCATGAAAACGCGGTTTTTGAGTCCGGCGCCATAGATCAAACTGTGGCCAAATACACCCCAGATCTGATTGTCTTGGCCGGATTTCTTCGAAAAATTGCGCCCTCTACCTTACTGCGGTTTCCTAACAAAATCATCAATATACACCCGGCTTTGTTGCCCAAATATGGCGGTAAAGGCATGTTTGGAATGCACGTTCATCAAGCGGTCTACGACCAAAAAGAAGCCGAAACCGGAATTACCATTCACTATGTCAATGCGCACTACGATGAGGGAGCGATCGTGTTTCAACAAAAAGTAGCACTTGGACCCGATGATACCCCAGCCACGATTGCCCAGAAGGTACATTTACTTGAGTACAAACATTATCCCGAGATCATCGAAAAACTCCTTACGGACCATGAGTAACACCATACACATCTACACTGATGGCAGCGCTTTGGGCAATCCCGGCCCAGGAGGATATGGTATTATTTTGGAGTGGGTAGGCAAAAATTATGTCAAAGAGTTTTCTCAAGGCTATTTATACACAACCAACAATCGTATGGAGCTTTTGGCCGTGATAGAAGGTCTTGAGCAAATACGGATCGAGCGCGCCGACGTGGTGGTCTTTTCTGACTCCAAATATGTGGTTGATGCCGTTGAAAAAAAATGGGTGTTTGGCTGGGAAAAAAAACAATTTAAGGACAAGAAAAATGCGGATCTTTGGAAGCGTTTTCTAAAGGTCTACAAGTTACACCAGGTGGCCTTTAGATGGATCAAAGGACACAATGATCACCCACAAAACGAACGTTGTGATGCGCTAGCAGTTGCAGCAGCAAAAAGCAAAAGCCTCAAAAGAGATCGTGTATATGAGCAAGAAAACCCTGAAGCAATGCCCAGGGAGAAAAAATAAAAACCATGCAAAAAAGCATAGAAACATATACTAAATTTAGACGATGAAAAATAAACTTCTTGTTGTTGGCACGATGGCTTACGACGCTTTAGAAACTCCTTTTGGCAAAATCGACCGCACGTTGGGAGGCGCCGCCACCTATATTGCCTTAGCGGCCAAAAACTATGATTTGGATTGTGGGCTGGTATCTGTAATTGGAGAAGATTTTGAAGAAGCACACCTGCAATTGCTTCGTGATCGAGCCATTGATTTATCCGGTGTAGAAACTATCAAAGGCGGTAAAACTTTTTTCTGGAAAGCCCGTTATCACAATGATCTAAATACCCGTACTACCTTAGAAACCCACCTGAATGTTTTGGAACATTTTGAACCCAAAATACCCAAGCACTTGACGACACCTGACATTTTGTTGCTTGGCAATTTGCACCCCGAGGTACAATGGGCCGCCCTACAACAAATGCAAAACAGACCTAAGTTGGTCATTTTAGACACCATGAATTTTTGGATGGAACATTTTAGACCAAAACTGGATCAAGTCATGGCCGAGGTTGATGTGATTTCAATCAATGATGAAGAAGCACGTCAACTGACAGAACAACATTCTTTGGTAAAAGCAGCAGCTATTATTCAAAAAATGGGCCCTAAATATGTAATCATCAAAAAAGGAGAACATGGCGCCTTATTGTTTTACAATCAACACATCTTTTGTGCACCTGCACTACCTTTAGAAGAAGTTTTTGACCCTACGGGAGCAGGGGACAGTTTTGCTGGAGGATTTGCGGGGTATTTAACCCAATGCGGATCGGTCAGTCTGTCGCATATGAAATCGGCCATCATTCACGGTTCTGCAATGGCATCTTTTACAGTAGAGCAGTTTGGCACTGCCAATATTGAGCAAGTTACTCCCGAGCATCTTTTACAACGACTTAAAGCATTTGAACAACTCACAAAATTTGAAATCGAGTTAGAATAAACCTATCTTTGGCTAAGATGAGCGACCAGATAAAACACGAGTGCGGAATTGCACTGATCCATCTAAAAAAACCGCTAGCTTACTACAAAGAAAAGTACGGCACTGCGCTATACGGCATCAACAAGATGTATTTGATGATGGAAAAGCAGCACAACCGTGGTCAAGACGGCGCTGGATTTGCAAGCATCAAATTTAATATGCAACCTGGCCAACGCTACATCAGTCGTGTACGTTCTAACAATCAGCAGCCCATTCAACATATTTTTGATAAAATCAACAAACGCATTCGGCAGGCAACCAAAGTTGACTCTCAAATTCTAGAACACCCAGACCAGCTCAAAGAAGCCGTACCCTATGTCGGTGAGCTTATGCTTGGTCATGTAAGATACGGCACCTATGGCAAAAACAGCTTGGAAAGTGTTCATCCCTTTTTACGTCAAAACAACTGGATGCACCGCAACCTGATTGTTGCCGGAAACTTTAATATGACCAATGTAAATGAGTTGTTTCAGAACTTGGTAGATCTTGGTCAGCACCCCAAAGAGCGTGCCGATACGATAACCGTAATGGAAAAAATCGGCCATTTTTTGGACGATGCGGTGGCCAAAATATATAAAACCCGCAAAAAGGAAGGCTTTGATAAAGCGACAGCCTCTCCCCAGATTGCAGCCCGTCTCAAAATGCACAAAGTCCTACGCAAAGCAGCCAAAAACTGGGACGGTGGATATGCCATGGCTGGGTTGCTTGGACACGGTGACTCCTTTGTCTTGCGCGACCCCTCTGGAATCCGCCCCGCCTACTACTACAACGACGACGAAATCGTGGTTGTCGCATCGGAGCGCCCAGTAATACAAACGGTGTTTAATGTACCCTTTGAGCAAGTGAAAGAACTAGATCCTGGTCATGCAATTATTACCAAAAAGCATGGCGACAGCATCATCAAAGAAATTATCCCTCCGAGAGAAAAAAAATCCTGTTCTTTTGAACGCATCTATTTTTCTAGAGGGAGTGATTTTGAAATTTATACCGAGCGCAAAAAACTGGGCCAATACTTGTTTCCTCACATCTTAAAATCTATAGATGAGGATTTAGAAAACACTGTATTTTCTTACATACCCAATACAGCAGAGACATCTTTTTATGGGATGATCGGCGCAGCACAGGCACACGCCAAAAAAGAATTGACCAAGGCTCTTTTGTCCGAAAATCGCCCCGATAATGAAGCCTTAGAACGGTTGATCAACTTAAAGCCAAGGATCGAAAAAATCGCAATTAAGGATGCCAAGCTACGAACCTTTATTACCGAAGATTCGAGTCGAGATGATCTAGTAGCACATGTATATGACGTAACCTATGGTGTGGTCAAACCCACCGATAATTTGGTCATCATCGACGATAGTATTGTTCGTGGGACAACACTTCAAAAAAGCATCTTAAAGATGCTCGACCGCTTACAACCCAAAAAAATCATTGTAGTTTCTAGCGCGCCTCAGATACGTTATCCCGATTGTTATGGAATAGACATGGCAAAGCTCCAGGATTTTATTGCCTTTCAGGCCGCACTGGCCCTACATAAGGATCAAGGAACGCTTCAAAAAGTATTAGATACTATATATAAAAACTGTCAAGCAAGTGTTGCGCTACCGGTTACAGAAGTTACCAATTGCGTTAAGGCACTCTACGCACCCTTTAGTGATGTTGAAATTTCGCATAAAATTGCCGCATTGCTCGATCATGAAATCCGTTCTGAAGTACAAATTATTTTTCAGAAAATTGAAGATCTTCATCGGGCTTGTCCCGAACACTTGGGAGACTGGTATTTTTCGGGAGACTATCCCACGCCTGGGGGTAATCGTATGGTAAACCGTGCCTTTATGAATTTTTATGAAGGCAAATCGGCCAGAGCCTATTGATCGTAAAATGAATTCTATAAAAAAAAAGGAGGAATTTATTCCTCCTTTTTTTGTCAGGGAGAGTATCAGTTATTGATTTTGCGCATAACGTTCCGCAACTTTATCCCAGTGGATCACATTGAAAAACGCTTGAATATAATCGGGTCTTCTGTTTTGATAGTTTAGATAATAGGCATGTTCCCAAACATCTAGTCCTAGTATGGGAGTGCCACCACAGCCAATACCGGGCATAATGGGGTTGTCTTGGTTTGCCGAAGAGCATACCTCAAGTTTACCTCCAGGGTGTACACAAAGCCATGCCCATCCCGAACCAAAACGGGTAGCGGCTGCTTTTGCAAAAGTATCTTTAAACCCATTAAACGAACCAAATGCAGCATCTATAGCCTTGGCAAGATCCCCTTGGGGTGTGCCACCACCTTGGGGGTGCATGGATTCCCAAAAAAGGGTGTGATTATAGAACCCGCCGCCATTATTTCTTACAGCCGCATTGTTCATTTCCAAATTGGACAGCATCGTTTCGATTGATGTATTTTCGAGTGCAGTTCCAGCAATTGCGTTATTGAGATTGGTTGTATAACCGTTGTGGTGTTTTCCGTGATGGATTTCCATAGTACGGGCATCGATATGCGGTTCTAACGCATCATAAGCATAAGGTAATGGGGGAAGTTCAAAAGCCATAACAATGATTTTTTTTAGTTTATACCTACAAAAATAGAATTTCTTTTGGCAATCTGTTTTATATGGCTTTTAAAACCACTACTTTTAGTTAGTGCCTACATCGAAAACACATGCTTTTAAAATCATAAGTGCCTCCGCAGGCTCTGGCAAGACCTATACCTTGGTTTTTCATTATCTCAAAGAATTGTTGGGCAAAACAAAGCCTTATCCATTTCGAGAAATGCTTGCCTTGACCTTTACCAACAAAGCGGTGCAAGAGATGAAATCACGAATCCTTACCACACTCGCTGCTTTGGCAAAAGACCCAAAAGACCAGCCCATGGCTGCTGCCTTGTGTGAGGATTTAGGGCTTTCTGAGACTGTTTTGCAAGAACGTTCTCAAATTCGGTTACGTCAATTGTTGCAAGACTATGGTGCTTTTGACGTGCTTACCATAGACAAATTTAACCATCGTTTGGTACGCACTTTTGCCACAGACCTCAAACTTCCCTACAGTTTTGAAGTGGTTGTTGATTCGGATGAAATTTTAGACGCACTCATCGATACGTTGTTAGATAAAGTGGGAGAAGACGATACAATCACACCCTTGTTGGTGGCCTTTAGCTTGCAAAAGCTCAAGGATCAAAAAAGTTGGGATGTGGGAATAGATCTCAAAGATGTAGCGCCCTTGTTGATGAATGAAAACGATCGGATTCCATTAAAACATCTCAAAAATCTTACCCATCAAGATTTTAAAACAATAAAAGACAGACTTGTTCAAGTTATCGATCAGATTGCTAGTGACCTTCGGACTGTTGGCAAGCAAACGGTTGAATTAATGACCTCTAAAGGACTTGATGCGAGTGATTTTAATCGTGGAATGGTTTTTAACCATTTTCAACAATTTATTGATTTTGACGAAAAGAAAGTAGATAAGATAGAAAGCACTTATAACAACAAGCTTCAAGAAAACTTAGAAAACGGAACCAATATCTATAAAAAAGTAACCCCCGAGCTGCATAAGAAATACATCGATCAGTTGCTTCCTGTTCTTTTGGAGGCATTCAATGCACAAAAAAGCCATGTCTTTAGGTTGGTCCAATCCCAAAAGCTTTTGGGTCAGTTGACTCCCTTGTCTTTGCTGGGGCAAATGGAAAAAACCTTAGAAACCCTCCAGCACGAAAATCAACAAATGCTTTTAGGGCGTTTCAATGAATTGATTGCCGCGGTTATTGCCAAACAACCGGCACCATTTATCTACGAACGTCTGGGCGAAAAGTATTTGAACTACTATATCGATGAATTTCAGGATACCTCCCAATTGCAATGGAAAAACTTGGTGCCGTTAATTTCCAACACCTTAGAAGGTGTTCGTCAAGGGGGAGATCCGGGCTCGCTGTTTTTGGTCGGGGATGCCAAACAGGCCATTTACCGTTGGCGTGGAGGTCATGTAGATCAATTTTTGGGATTGCTTGCAGCACAGACCCCTTTTCAAATAAAACCCAATATAGAAAAATTGCCTTCTAATTATCGAAGCGCCTCCCAAATTGTTGATTTCAATAACCGTTTGTTTACCTATCTCGGCAAGCATCTTAGTGCGGCGGAGCATCAAGCATTATATGGGCAAGCAGCACAGCAACCAATAGATCAAAAACAAGGGTGTGTAACCATCACTCTGATCCCAGAGGGGAAAAAGAAAGCTGAGCGATCAGCACCCTATATCAGCACCCTAGTAACGCAACTGTTAGCGCGTAAGGCCCAACACTATAAGTGGTCTGACATGGTGGTTTTGGTCCGCCAAAAAGACACCGCTACACAAGTTGCAAAAGGGCTTTCTGCCCAAAACATTCCTGTTATTTCGTCAGAAGCATTGTTGTTGTCACAAGCACCTCGTGTACAAGGGCTTATGGGGCTGATTCAACTTGTATTGGACGTCAACAATCCCGAGTTTAGACGTCAGTTTTTTGAATTGCTTTGGGAAGAGAAAGGGGCAGAACATCCCTTTTATGATTTTATGAAAACATATTTAGAAGGCTCTTTTTATGGAGCACTTCAAAAATTTAATACCACTTATGAGACCACTTTTGATTTTGATGTTTTTCAAAGTTTATCGCTATATGAGGGTGTAGAATATGCTTTGAGCACGCTCAAACTACCCTTTGAAAGCGATGTTTATATTCAGTTTTTCTTAGATGCACTTCATGAGTTTAGTTGCAATCACTTGGCCTCCTGGCATCATTTTGAACGGCATTGGGAACGGCATCACCAACGGTGGAGTCTTCAGCTTTCAGAATCCATAGATGCCGTTCAGATCATGACAATTCACAAGGCTAAAGGGCTTGAATTTCCGGTGGTATTTTTGCCATTTCTAGAAGCCGAATTTCAACCCAATAAGGACCGTATATGGGCACCGATCCACACAGCCCCCCCTTTAGAATGGGGGTGGTTTAAAAGTTCTAAAAAACTCGAAAAGTATCCAACATCAGTAGCGGAGGCGTATCATAAAAACAGTGCTTCAGCTCAGTTAGATGCCGCCAACGTGCTTTATGTTGCTTGTACAAGAGCGGTAGATCAATTGCATATTATTAGCAGACACGACACGGACGATCCAAACAAAAATTACGCCACTTTGTTGCATGGTTTTCTAAAAGAAGAAGGTCTTGCCTCCGATCATGGAACTTCGTTTGAATGGGGAAGCCAAACCCCTAGAATAGGCGAATCAAAAGACCAATCGATTGCCCCGCGAAAATTTAAAATGCAACTAGGCCTTGGGTGGCAAAAACGCCTCATCAATCAGATGGATCGACCCGATGCCGATCAACAAGGCGTAACACCAAGAGCGTATGGAATCCTGATTCATCAACTTTTTGCCGCAATAAAATACCAACATCAGGTCGATGAAGTTTTTGAACGAGCAATACAATTTGGATGGGTGTTGCCTGAGCAAGGAAAAAAATTAAAACCCCTATTCAAAACGGTTGTTGGGCATCCAAAACTGCATCATGCTTTTGAAGAAGGAATCGACATTTGGATCGAGCAAGAACTCCTGATGCCAAATGGCGAAACATTGCGCCCCGATCGTTTTGTACAAACACCCCAAGGGATCACACTGATTGATTTTAAAACTGGGAAACCCCATTCTACCCATCAGAATCAGCTGCAACAATACGCAGAAGCATTGTCTTTTTTAGAAACTCCAATTGCCCATCAATTCCTCGTATATCTCGACAAAAAGGTTGTGGTTATGGAGTTATAGCCCTCTTTTTTTGCTTCAAAGCGCGAAAAACCCTAAGAATATTATAAGAATTAATATAAATCTTATAAATTTGAGGAACCCAAATCGCAAACATTATTAAATATCTCAACACTTTTATGGTCAATCCGTACTGCTTTAACAAGCGGTTTTTTGTGTTGTTTAGCAGTTTAGAAAAACTTAAAGCCCCCTATTACAATGAAAAAAAAACTACTCCTACTCACTACGTTTTTAATCTTTAATTTTTATTTCCAAACACAAGCACAATCAGAAACCTACCCATGGCAGGTTGAGATGGGGATTAATGCAGTAGATGTATATCCTACTGGCCAAAACCCTTATGGCGAACTGTTTGAGGATTTCTTTAAAGTAGATGCTCATTGGAACATCTCCCCCTTTCTGTCCTACATTGGTATAAGCAATTATGTTGGACGGGGATTCTCTTTGGGTTTTCGTTTTGGTTTTAACACACTTACAAAATATGGCCCTGAGCCCGCTGATGCAAGTTATTTTAACGCCGATGCCATAATCAAATACAACATCAACACCCTTTTAAAATGGAATCGGGTAGAGCCTTATCTCGAATTTGGCGGCGGCTATAGTATTTTTGGAGAAAAAGGAGATGGGAGCTTCAACGCTGGAGCGGGGATCGCCTACATGCTTGGTGATAAAAAGCGGGTAGGGGCTAAACCTAGGAACGACTTACAAGGCTACCGGGACGTCCTATGGCATAAAACACTTCCAACATATCCTAGGACTTCAATTTAGATTTGGTGAAGTAGACACAGATGATGATGGCGTCATCGATGAAGAAGATCAATGTCCCGATGTTCCCGGTTTAGTTGCTTTTGATGGCTGCCCAGATCGCGACCAAGATGGTGTTGCAGACCGCGAAGACAACTGCCCCGATATTGCAGGGCTGAGACAACACCAAGGCTGTCCAGATCGTGATAGCGATGGTGTCGCAGACGCAGAAGACGAATGCCCAGACACTGCTGGGTCTATAAACCTTTCAGGCTGTCCAGATCGCGATGGTGATGGCATAAAAGATATGAACGATCGTTGTCCTGATAATGCAGGTACTCAAGCCAATAATGGATGTCCCGAAATGGAGCAACAACAACGTGAAACACTTAATGTTTTAGGACAGGTACTTTTATTCAAATTCAATTCATACAGCATCATCCCAGATTCGATAGATGCATTAGAAGGGATTTATGAAATCTTAAAAGAGTATCCAGACGCTCAAGTTGTTGTAACCGGACACACGGATAGCATAGGAAGTGCAGAATTTAATATGGCCTTGTCCGAAATGCGCGCCCAAACGGTTGTCAATTATCTGATAAAACGAGGGCTTAATCCCAACCAGTTTACCGCTATTGGCAAGGGAGAGACTGAACCGGTGGCTTCTAATAAAACAGAAGATGGCCGAAAAGCCAATAGACGGGTTTCGTTCTCTATCGATCAATAATGAATTTTATAATCATTGATAAATAAGAACAAATCGCCCAAATATTGGGCGATTTGTTATTTTAGAGGGTGCAAACTTTCCTTGAAAATGTTGCCTCAAAGATTTTGGCAGATCAACGGCCTTTTGATCAGCTTGTAATTGTATTGCCCAGTCGACGGGCAGCACGATTTTTAAAACGGGAGTTGGCGCTTAAACGCAAACAACCCGCCCTTGCTCCAAAAATTAGCAGCATCGAAGATTTTGTAGGAGAGCTGTCCGGTTTAGAAAAAATAGAACCCCTATCCTTACTCTTCGAGTTTTTTGAAGTATATAAAGGAAATACCAACGAATCGCCTCCACAGAGTTTTGACCGATTTTTGAACTGGGCGCCTTTATTGCTTAAAGATTTTAATGATATCGACGCCCATTTGGTCGCTGTCGATCAGCTGTTTGATTATCTAAAATCCTATCATCAAATAAAGACCTGGGCACAAGAGGGTGAACGAACCCCGCTAATTAGCAATTATTTAGATTTTTGGGAACAAGCGCCTCGATTATATCAATCCCTCTATGAGCGCCTTAGTGACAAACAACAGGCTTATTTGGGCCTACAATTTAGAGAAGCAGTTGAACAACTCGAATGGTATCTTGAAAACACAAACATCTACCATTATTTTGTTGGTTTTAACGCCCTAAATAAAGCAGAATCTTTTCTGATACAAGGCATAATGGATGCCAACAGAGGTACGGTCTTTTGGGACATTGACACTTATTTTTATAACGACACACAGCATCACGCAGGGCGGTTTATACGTAAGTATTTTGAAAGTTGGAAACACCTTCGTGCTCAAAAAAAGCCTGTCCTCAGCTCGTATTATGGAGAAGAAAAGACCATCAATCTAATCCAATGCACCAAAAGTATTGCACAAGCCAAATATGCCGCCACTTTGGCTGCGGAAAGTCAAAAAAGAGACCATCAACAATCTACGGCACTTGTTCTTGGTGATGAGCAACTATTGATCCCGACACTTTCTGGTTTACCCGAAGATTTTGAGGATTATAATGTAACTATGGGGTATCCGTTAAGCAAAACACCATTATTTTCTTTTTTCAATGATTACATAGAACTGTTTCAAAACAACAATCCATCAGGATTTTCTTACAAAGCATTTCGAAGTTTGGTAAGCACCCCTTTTATGGCAGCTTTTCTCAAAGAAACAATTGCACATTGGGAAGAATTTATACGGCAAAAAGAAGCACAAAACAAACGCTACATTAGCCTTAATGACTTCAAGGAATTGAAAGGTTTTGAAAACCTAATTGACAAACTTTTTGGAGCCATCAAGGAGGTAGATACCATGATCACAAGATTGATTCAGTTAAGCGATCTTTTCATTGATTTTTTAGAAGACTCAAAGACAACCCAAAACCAATGGTATCTTTATTATTTTGATCGTTTTAGATCAATATTCATCCAATTACAAGCCCATCAGCATGCCCACCAAATCTTCACAAGCTTGGCAATGCTGCGACAGTTTATACGAGAATTGGTAGCGGGGCAAACCATCGATTTTTCGGGGACGCCGCTAAAAGGTTTGCAGATTATGGGCGTGTTAGAAACCCGGTTGTTAGATTTTGATACCGTGATTATCACAGGCGTAAATGAGGGCATCTTGCCCGCAGGGAAAGGGTCGCCCAGCTTTTTACCATTTGATGTAAAAATGAAGTTTGAGATTCCTACTTTTTTGGAGCAAGACGCCATTTATAGCTATCATTTTTTTCGGTTGTTACAACGCGCCAAAACCATTCATATTCTTTACAATACCCATAGTGAAGGCATAGATTCAGGAGGTCCCAGCCGTTTTGTTCATCAGCTCGATTTGTTACACCACCCCAAACATCAGGTAAATAGATACACGCTGAGTAATCCGATAATTCATACGGACAAAAAGGGGATAACGCTTCAAAAAACAGCAGCAGTACTCAATCGATTAGAGCATTGGGCCAAAAAGGGGATTTCCCCTTCCTCCCTAAGCAGTTACTTGCGTGATCCCTCCGAATTTTATAACCGATACATACTTGGAGTTCGTGCGCCGATACAATGGGCAGAGGCCATGGATCCACGACAAAGCGGCACCATATTGCACGAAGTTTTTGAGCACATATACACCCCTTATATCGGCAAAATACTTCTAATAGAGGATTATAAGCATTTAGAATCCGAATTTGACCAATCCCTCACGCAGCAATACGCAAAATTTCACGGCGGGAATACCCGGCGGACAGGGAGAAATTATCTAATATTCGAGGCCCTCAAACACTACGGTCATACCTTGTTGAAGGTCGAGAAAAAAAAGATTGTTGCAGGCGCAACGATCGAAATCTTATCCCTCGAAAAAGAGGTCCAAAACACACTGGTTTTGCCAAGTTCCGGAGCCACCATCGCCCTCAAAGGGCATATTGATCGGATAGATCGATACAACGATCAGATTAGAATTATTGATTATAAATCGGGCAAAATCGATCCTGCGTCTCTACACCTCAAGGATTGGGACAAACTACTTTCGCAAGAAAATCCAGCACCGGCTTTTCAGCTATTGACCTACGCCTATCTCTATCATTTGGCCCACCCAAAGCAATTGATTTCTGCGGGTATTATTGCGTTTCAAAACAGCTCAAGTTATACATTGCCGCTGCGTTGTCCGGATCAAGAAAAAAAGGACAAAAACGAATACAACCTCTCCAATCAGCACTTTTTAGATTTTGAAAATCAATTGATACGACTGATTGAAGAAATCATGAATCCTGCCCTTCCTTTTTTTAAACCCGACTAATTTTTATACTTTTAAGATGCAATAGGGGACTATATATCTTATGGAAAATCACGAAAAGAAAAAAGATCAATTGCATTGGTTTGTTCGACTGTTTACATTGGGAGACCGTTTTGACATAAAAGACTTTTACGATCGTCTTAAAAAATCAACGGTAGAATTTATAATTCTTGTTTTTGGGGTGACAGTGTCTTTTGGTATTGAGCAACAGGGGGGCGAATCGGACAATCGCGCAGATGCCATAGAAAATCTTGAAAATCTCCGTGAAGAGGTGGATAAAATGATTGCCTATACTGATGATTATATCGAGGAAAACAAATGGGTGTCTGAGATGTACCGAAAACAATACGATCGTTGGGAGTTAGACAACGACAGTATTTTTATTGATTTTCAAGAAGATGAAGACGAACCCGACGGAAAGTACTATTTCCCTCCAATGGCCTATTATACCAATCGCAACCCTTTTGAGCCTCCACGCGTAAATTTTGATGCGATAAAACTCGACGGAACGTTTCGACTATTGCCCAAAGAAGTGGGCTTGGAGATGACCACTATTTATGATGGAACGGAACTGAAGTATTTGATCGAAAACACCACCAAAATTGAAGAACGCTATGTGATTCAGTTTGTAGATCGGGTAGGAAACAAATGGGTTTATGATTTGGATCAAGTCAATCTATATGACAACAATTTTTGGATCAAAAATAGAAAGTACATTCAAAACGATAAACTGTTACATTATAACCTTTTTAAACGGCTCGAGTTGTGGGAAGACCAGGTGACTTTTCAACTAGAGGATTATAAAAATGCTTTGGTAAAAAGCACTAAAATGTTGGACTCTGTTCTTGCTGTAAGAGAATCAGAATTTGAATTTATTTGGTGGGTGCTAAATCCTAAAGATTAATTATCCTTCGATCAGCCCCGCAACCAGTTTTCCGGAGATCAAAGCAGGCGGCACTCCCGGTCCAGGAACAGTCAGCTGGCCTGTGAAAAATAGATTTTCAACCTTGTTGCTTTTCAATTTGGGTCTCAAAAAAGCGGTTTGTAGCAAAGTATTGGCCATGCCATAGGCATTGCCTTTGTAGGAGTTGTATTCGGAAATAAAATCATTGACACAAAACGATTCTTTCAAGCACACATGATCTTTGAGAGATTGTCCAGTGATGTGCTCCATTCTGTCCATTACAATATGATAGTATTTTTCACGCCACGCAGCAGTATCCTCAAGGCCGGGAGCCAGTGGAATCAAAATAAAACAGACCTCTTTGCCCTTTGGCGCCATACTGTCGTCCGTTATGGAGGGCAAATTGACATAGAAAAGGGGGTTTTCGGGCCATTTGGGTTGATCATAGATTGCTGCAGCATGGGCATCAAAATCAACATCAAAAAACAAGCTGTGGTGGCTCAAGTTTTTAACCTTGGTGTCCAATCCGATATAAAATAGCAATGAGCTGGGCGCAAAAGTTTTTTTGTCCCAATAGTCCTCGCTATACATTCGATATTTTTTAGGAAGTAAGGTTTCACTATGATGATAATCAGCACCACTTAGAACGACCTCAGCTTCGATTTTTTTTCCGTCGACCCATATCCCAGACGCAGTGCCATTTTTAACTTCGATTTTTTCGACATTGGCGTTGGCAACGAGTTTTACCCCCAATTCTTTTGCCAGAGCTACGATACCTTCGACCACAGAATACATTCCTTTTTTGGGATGCCATGTTCCAAGGCCAAAGTCTGCAAAGTTCATGAAGTTGTAAAAGGCTGGTGTGTTTTCGGGTTTGGCTCCGAGAAACAGGACTGGAAATTGTAAAATTTGTTGAAGCTTAGGGTTTTTAAAATCCTTGAGTACTTCACGCTTAATGTTGGTAAAAAAATACCGTAGTTTTTGAATGGTTTCTACTGTTACCAGTTCTAGGGGGGATACGCCAGGGCGGTAAACCAGCTTGTCTATGGCTATACCATAGTTGTCTTGCGCACGTTCGATAAACTTTTTTAGTTTTTTTGCGCTGCCCTTTTCAACCGTTTCGAAGGCCTTATAGATGGCCTCCATATCGGCGCCTATGTTGACACTTTCGTTTTTGCCATAGAACACCTGGTATCCGGGATCGAGCCGTTCTAAGGTGTAGTAATCGCTTGGTTTTTTGCCAAAGTCGCCAAAAAACTTTTCAAATACATCGGGCATCCAATACCAAGAGGGTCCAATGTCAAAGACAAAACCGTCTTTCTTAAGTTGTCGGGCGCGGCCACCAAAAGTGCTGTTTTTTTCAAAAACAGTAACCTGGTGTCCCATCTGTGATAGATAGCAGGCGGCTGAAAGGGACGAGAATCCCGAACCAATAATTGCAATTTTTCTCTTCATAGCCCTACAAAGATATTTGAATTCTAATTAGCACCATGGTATAGCGGGCTATTTGTTTTTATCCAATTTGGCGTTAGCCCGTATAATTTCTTCTACAAAAGAAGCGCTGATAACGCCTGTTGGGATGGCAACGATACCAATGCCTACAAGAGAAATTATGGATGCGAAAATCTTGCCACCAACCGTTATGGGATACACATCTCCGTATCCTACAGTCGCTAGGGATACCGTGGCCCACCAAATTGACTCGGTAATACTTGAAAATTTTTCGGGTTGGGCATCGTGTTCCAAATAATAGATGGCAGATGCCGAAAAAAGAATGGTGAGTACGGATAGAAACAAAGTAAATTTTAGCTCTGAGCGAACGGCCATCAGTGCTTTAACAAAAAGCTTAAGCGAAGCACTGTCTCGTCCCAATTTAAAAATTCGTGTTAATCGAAACAGCCGTAAGATTCTAAGAAATCGGCCGTCAACCTTTACAAATTGGTTAAAATAGAACGGGAGAATCGAAACCAAATCGATCAAACCAAACCCGCTAAAAACATATTCTGAAACTCCTTTAAGCCCTTTTTTTCTAAAACCAGTAAAAATTCTGTAGAGGTATTCAAATGAAAAGACTGCAATAGAAAAAGTTTCGAAAAGATTAAAATAACTGTGGTAGGCCAGATGTAAATTTTCGTGAGATTCTAAGATCATTGCCAGAACATTGGCGATGATTAGGAGATAAATAAATTTTTCAAATTGATTTGAAATGTTCATTTGATCACTCTTTGGTCATATCTCTCAACAGGGCGATTAAAACAACAAATGTGGTGGCCACTACAATTACTACAACAGAGGTTCCGGACATAATTTTAAGATATAGTACATTCAAATATACAACTTCAAATTTATTTGACTTTGAACTTTAGGGCGGATTTCATACGTTTTTTAGCATTTATAAAATATTGATAAACAGTTATTTATAATTTTTGTTTAAGAAAAATTGTTTTGTATAAGATTTTTTTAATATATTTAAACAGTTTAAATTCAATTTGGTTTCTAAACGCCTCTGCATTTTACTTCCATAAGTCAAATTCTAAAATCCTATAGCAGAGGCGTTTTCTTCTTTGCATAACAAAATTAGAGCTTAAAGAAAACGCGTTTTTCGGTAAATTAAACGGTGCATAGATTAGCCTAATATCATCCCTGCAATCGTTGCAGACATAAGCGAAACTAGAGAGCCTGCCAACATGGCTTTTAGCCCCAATTCGGTAAGGGTTTTTCTGATTTTGGGAGCGATTATACCGATGCCGCCAATCTGAATACCAATTGAAGCAAAGTTGGCAAAACCACAGAGCATATAGGTGGCCATGACGACGGATTTTTGATACCCAAAATGTAATGAAGCGGTGGCGTCTTTTAATTCGGCCAATTGGGTGTAGCCTACAAATTCGCTTGCCACCAATTTGACGCCCAGTAGTTGGCCAGCCATTGCAATATCTTCTTTTGCAATACCAATCAGCCACATTAGTGGTGCAAAAAGATATCCCAAGATGAGTTCAAAAGATAACGTATCGTAAGGGGTATTTAGTGCGACCCAATCGTTGATCCCCGTCCAGCTACCCAGACCAGAAAGGATACCATTTAGCAAAGCGATCAAGGCGATGAAAACAAGTAACATGGCTCCAACGTTTACGGCCATTTTGATTCCTTCTCCTGTACCATTAGAAATAGCGGTTAGCAGGTTAGAGCCGATTTTATCTTGAGCAATGGTAACCGTTGTACTTACGGCTTCGGTTTGGGGAAAAATGATTTTAGAAATAACTACTGCCCCTGGTGCAGCCATGACCGATGCAGCGAGTAGGCTTTTGGCAAATTCGAGTCGTTGTACAGGGTCGTTGCCCCCCAAAAAACCAATGTAGGCGCCTAGGACACTCCCCGCAACTGTTGCCATTCCGCCAACCATAACCAAAAAGATTTCTGAGCGGGTCATTTTTTCCAAATAGGCTTTGATCAACAGCGGGGCTTCGGTTTGTCCCAGAAAAATATTTCCTGCTACTGAAAGACTTTCTGCACCCGAAATTTTTAGCGCCTTGGTCAGTCCCCAGGCCAAAAAACCAACCAGTTTTTGAATGATTCCGAAGTAGTATAAAATAGACGTTAGAGCTGAAAAGAAAATGATTACTGGCAGGGCTTGGAAGAGGAAAATAAATCCATATTTGTTGACATCACCAAACTCTCCCAAAAGCATGGAAGTTCCGGCACCGGTATAATCGAGTATTTTTACAAAAAAGTTTCCAAAAGTTTCAAAAACCTTTGTGATTAGGCTGACTTTTAAAACGCCAATTGCGATGATAACCTGAATCAATAAACCCAAACCAACGGTTTTCCATTGAATTTGCCGTCGATCTGCACTAAGCAAATACGCAAAAAAAAGCAAAACCAACATGCCCAAAAGGCCCCTCCCGACACTTTCAATAGACATTCCTTGATTAGATAGTAGTTCCATAGTATGGGTTCAAATATAGGAAACCTTTTTGGAGGTTATTATTGGTATTAAGAAATTAAGCGGGACATACCTTCCAATTGGAATGTCAAAAATCTTCAGCCAAGGTCTTTGCAATAATTTCTTGTGCGGTCATCAATTTTATTTTGTGAACCGCATCGTTGTATTTCCCGTTTTCGATACGTTGTGTTAAGTGCTCCAAAAGTTGTTGGGCAGTAATGTCTTTTTTCATGGGCCTAAAATTGCATAGGGACTTCAATTAACAATACTTGACTTCCTTTTTTTGAGTGAATGGTAAATGAATCTGTGTCCCAGATTCCGGCAGCATCTCGTTGATTGAGTGACAGTTGTTCGATTGTGGCAGTCCCTTTGATTACAAATGCATATACCCCATTGCCTTCTTTTTTTATGGTATAGGTTTGGGTTGTGTCTTGATCAAACTCACCAAGGTGAAACCAACTGTCTTGATGAATCCAGACCCCGGCATCCGCTGATTTTGGAGATAATATTTGATAAAATTGATTCGATTGGTGCAGGTCTCTTATGGACATTTGCTCATATCGAGGGGTGACGTCCTTTTGGTTAGGAAATATCCAAATTTGCAACAAATTGATCGGTTGGTCGGCGTTGTGATTATACTCACTGTGATAGATGCCTGTCCCCGCACTGATAACCTGAACGTCACCAGCCTTGATCACACCATGGCAGCCCATACTATCTTTGTGTTCGAGATCGCCCTCCAAGGGGATGGTAATGATTTCCATATTGTCATGAGGGTGCGAACCAAATCCCATGCCCGGAGCAATGGTGTCGTCATTTAACACACGAAGTGCCCCAAAATGAACCCTTTCGGGATCATAATAGTTGGCAAAGCTAAAACTGTGGTTGGCCTTTAGCCATCCGTGGTTAGCATGACCTCTAGTCGAAGCGGTATGTAATACTGTTTTCATTTTATAGCATTTTTTTGAAGTGCGAAACTACACCAATTTTTTATTTTGATTTTTTGTCAATCTGATCTTTTGTTTTCAAATAGGTTTGGATCAATTCATTTTTGGTGTCCAAGTACTCAATTAACTGTTTGACTTTTTCTTCTTCTTCTTTTTTTTGGGCTGCTTTTTCTTTTTCTTCAGCAATTGTTGTTTTAATATCTTGAATGGTTTTTACCACAAAACTGATCAGAATACCGGCACATAGGAGCAAGGCGATAAGTTCTTCGGTTTGTGAAAGGTACATGGTGCTTTTTGGGTTAAAATTAAGCAACCCCTTTTAATAAATCCAACAGCATTCAAAAAATGGGTATCTTTTGCACATGAGAGGATATTATTTGACCATTGTAGTATTGCTTTTTTGGGGGCGGTGTTTTTCGCAGGATCCCGATATCGATCCTTTTGAAACATTGATGGAAACGCTTTCCAACACACATCGCTGGGGAGTCGAAGATGCGTTGGGAACCCTTAATTTTATTACACCTCAAAAGCGGTTAGAAGCCGCCCAACTGATAAGGACTGGCAAGACCTTATCTCTGGCGTTTCCTTTGGACACCGTGCAAACCCAATACAACCGCAATCCTTTGGAACATCGATTTTCAAAAGATGATCTATGGAAGGGTTCAGTATTTAATTCAGATTATTATGGATTGGCTTACCATGGCTCCATGCATTCTCATATTGACGGGCTAACACATATAACCCACCAAGGCAAAATTTATAACGGATTTAGCATCAACACCATTACAGTAAGAGGTGCCCAACGGTTGGGTATTGAAAATATGCAAAATGGGATTGTCAGTAGGGCCCTAATTATTGATCTACCGAAGCTCAAAGGCGTTGACTATATCCCTTCAGGAACCGCAATTTATGCGAAAGACCTGCAAGCATTTGAGCAACAATTTGGAGTACAAATTCAAACTGGAGATGTGCTACTACTCTACACAGGGCGTTGGATAGAGTGGTCTGAAAACCCTCATTGGGAGCCCTTTGCTCGCGCAGCAGGACTTCATTATTCTGCCATGGAATATCTTCACCAAAAGCAAATTGCAGTTTTGGGAAGTGATGGAATCAATGATGTTTTCCCATCGCCACATCCCACACAAAGTGCCCCAGTTCATAAACTCGCACTTGTAGCCATGGGCCTACCTCTTTTGGATAATCTCAATCTGGAAGCGGTGGTTAAAGCGGCTGAAAAAGAAAAACGTTGGGCGTTTTTCTTTGTGGCA